>ERZ780044.2-NODE-2-length-151871-cov-16.5896_pt1 | contig 151871 bp, 226 predicted proteins | sample MGYA00511849_ERZ780044 | MGnify/ENA primary metagenome ERZ780044 (study PRJEB29588, sample SAMEA2152467) | human gut metagenome | biome: human gut; feature: human-associated habitat; material: faeces | place: Denmark | collected 2008/2010 ...
CTAGCACACTCCCTATACTCCCTATACTCCCTATTACTCCCTATTCTAGCACACTCCCTATACTCCCTATTACTCCCTATTCTAGCACACTCCCTATACTCCCTATTACTCCCTATGCGCTAATATATACTCCCTATTACTCCCTATTTTATTAGGCGCCCTCGACCCTCGATTCCCTATACCCCTATTTTCCAATATTATATATTTTCATATACATCTAACTCTACTAAGGTAGTACTATTATTATTTAATTTTCCAATAGCCAATGGAATTACTACAGATTCAATAAAAATAGTATTTTCCTCATTACAATCACCCGCTAACAAAACTTCTCCAGTATCTTTGCGCTTAATCTACCATATGGGCTTTTTAAAACTATATACCCCGTTCCAATTCACCCTTAATATGCTGAACCTGAACCCCACCCCCCAATAGCAAAGCACAAGGCAAGGCAAGTCAAGAGCGCGAATACCCCATGTGAGAGGCGCCCGGCTTATAAAAATATTTTGGAGCAACGAAGTTGCGTAAAAATATTTTTATAAGCCTAAGGCGAGCGGGAGCGAAGCACTCAACTATATATTTAATAGATATCTAAAATTTGACCATTTTTGCCGATTTTATATAGATCATCTATGCAAAATCAATAGAAAATTTTGACCATTTTAATCTGGTAATTTATTAGCTACCCAATTAAATTTCATATAACTCTTTAACTATTTATCATCATATTCTATGTTCATTTCTAATAATCTTAATCTTTGTAAAATTTCGATTGTATCACTAACAATTGCATTATTAGAAGTAGTACTAGTCGCAATGCCAATATAATCTTTAATCTACTTCATTGTAGCAACAAATGGTTCACATCCATTTGCATAAAAACGATTAAATAAATAAATATAAATATTAATACTATTTTTCTATAATACATTCATTAATTTAGTTAATGTATTATATTCAATCAAATGCGCATCATGTACTCCTAATAAAGTTAAATAATAATAATTATCATATAAAGTAATTAGCCCTAGCTATACTAAAGTCTCAAAATACTTGGCAATAGTTTTTCGATTCATAATTTTTTCTTCGCGTCCGTCCGGCATAATGTGTGTAAAATCTTTTTCTATAATTGTCCATTTTACTTTATTTTTAGCAATACGTCGATCATACCCATCGACATAAACTTTTTCTGAGTTACACTATAGCCATGCATAAAGCAAATCACAATAATTTTTTTCTTTAACAATATCATGGTTAGAAGGCATCTACCGTGAATTTAATTCAACTTTCATTTTTCTTCCCTTTCATTTTATAGAAAAATTTGACCATTTTTATAGAAAAATTTGACCATTTTTATCTATAAAAACATATTTTCAATAGAAATTTTTGACCATTTTTTATTAATGCGCCCATCTTAATAAATTATCTTATTACTATAAAGCTTATTTATTTTAATTATCCTTTTTAAAATAATCCCAAAATGTTTTTTTCTGCGGTTCTAAATTTGTTGTCATGCGCTTACTACCTCTTCGTATCAATAGCCATGCGTTACATCCTATTAAATTACCAATTAAAGTGCTTAAAGCTAATTCCCATTCGCCTACGACTCCGACTCCGACTTCCTATCCCTGGCCTTGATTAAACCATAGTAAAAATATTATATTGAGCGAAAAGGGCCAATGACACAAAATGCACATCATTATTGGAACCATTGTCATTATATAATTTTGCGTTTTAGTATATGCTACTATACCTCCGTACATTGTTAAACCGCAAAAGATCCCTAACGGAATCATGCCGAAAAGTCCGATACGATTGTAATATTCCCAAATTTTTCGTGCGCTTTCGATAACGCCGTCCCGATAATTAGGAGTTAATAAAACCAAAACGGCAATTATTGACACGCCCATAATATTCCACATAAAAATTAAACCAAGCTCTATTATATCAGTCTATTTAGAATTAAGAATTCCAGTATGTCCCACAAATAAATCAAGATCATAATAAATAACACTCATAACTACAATTGCATAGAAAATTGCCCCCATTATACCCCCTATGTATAAATTTGCAACACAGCCTAATCCGATAACGATGCCCGCGCAAATTGCTTCCACCATTTTATTATCTCCTTTAAATAAATATTCGTCTATTATAATTATACAAAAAATTCCTTTAGAGTTCCATTTTTGATTTTCATAAAAATTTTTGATAAAATATATATGTAAGAAAAATGAATACAGAAAAATTAAATCCTAAAATATTATATAAAGGAGAATAAATAACTATGTTTAACAATCATGAAGATGCGACAGCGGTAGAAACCCGTGCTAAAAAGCTTCGTAAACACCTCTGGATATGGATTCCATTGGGTTTGATTTTGCTTATCGGCATTATCTTCTTTGCAAATAGTTGCGCTTCAATTCCTGCTGGACACACAGGTATCTTGACTACTTTTGGCAAGGTTGAGGATAAAGTCCTTACTGAAGGTTTTAATTGGAAATCACCGTTCCAGAAGGTAATAAAGATGGATAATCGTACGCAGAAAACCACCGAAACATTCCAAGCATTTTCGTCAGACATTCAAGAAGTTGATATTCTTCTTGCCGTCAACTACTCCATAAATCAAGAAACAGCGCAAAAGCTGTACCGCACCGTTGGCACTGAATATTATCAAAACATTGTATATCCTCGTCTTCTGGAAGGTACGAAAGCTATTTTTGCAGAATATACTGCGGAACAGCTAATTAGTAATCGTGAAATACTTTCAGAGCAGATAGCTAATATTATTGTACCCAGTGTCAGTCAGTATGGAATAGTGGTTAGTTCAATTATGGTTCAGAATATTGATTTTACCGACGCATTTACGAATGCCGTTGAGGCAAAGCAGGTCGCTCAGCAGAATAAACTAACTGCACAAACCCAGCAAGATCAGCTTACTATGGAAGCAGAACAGGAAGCTAATCGGCAGGTAATAAAAGCACAGGCTGATGCGGAGCAGGCTAGGATAGCCGCGCAGGCTGAACTTGAGGTTACTAAAATTCAGGCAGATGCCGCCGAATACGCGGGTCAAAAAGAAGCTATGCGTATTAAGGCAATTTCACAGGCTCTAACGCCAGATGTACTTAAATATTATCATATTTTACAGTGGGATGGTAAGTTGCCGGACACAATGTTAAGTGATAATATTAGCTATCTTTTTGGCCAGTGAAGATTAAACAACTTATAAGATTTTTTAATAATAGTGTAAGTAATTACACTATTATTTTTTTAAGGAGAAATAAATTATGAATAAATTAATTGATTTAATGGGACAAAAATTCGGTCGATTAACCGTTATTGAACGAGCTGAGAACACTAAAGATGGACGTGCGCAATGGAAATGTAAATGCGACTGTGGTAACGAATTAATCGTTCGTGGGAAAAATTTACGTAATGGTAGTACTAAATCTTGTGGATGTTTACAAAAAGAACGCACTTCTGAAGCCAGCTTAATTGATTTAACTGGATAGCGTTTTGGCAAATTATTAGTATTATCACGTGTGCCAGGACGGACTGCCTCAAATGGAAAAGTAATGTGGCATTGTCTATGTGATTGTGGTACAGAATTAGATGTATTAGGCGATAGTCTACGCCGTCATCATACTTTATCTTGTGGATGTATTACTTCACAAGGAGAATTAATTATCTCTACAATTTTAACTCAATCTAATATTAATTTTAAAAAAGAAATTAATTTTCCAGATGGCAAATATGCTGACACTAATTCACGTTTTTTTTATGATTTTGGCATTTATGATGATAATGATAAACTTTTATACTTAATTGAATATGATGGTTGTTAGCATTTTAGTCGTATTGGCGGCTGGAATACTGTTGAACGTAATGACTTAACGCATAAACGGGATTTAATTAAAAATCATTATTGTTTTTTAAATCAAATTCCATTAATTCGCATTCCATATACACAAAAAGATAAATTAACTTTTAATGATATAGATTTAAAAACTTCTTCTTATATTTTAACACCAGATAATGAAGAAACATATTTTCAAAAATATTCAGTTTAACTAAAGAATTAAAAGTGCCGCATTTATGTGGCACTTTTTGATTTTTATAAAAAAATTTAATAAAATATATATAGAAAATAAAAGGAAAGGACATAAAATCCATGGTCGCTAAGTCTTATCAAAATCTTCAACAGATAGGTGCCCCATATTCGGTTAATGGCCGCATGTATGTTAAAGTTGCTGCGTCTACTGGCCCCAAACAGGTGCGTTGGTATACAGAAAATGAATATCGTTCTATGTACGGTGCTGATGTTGCTGCCACCCAGGAAGTGTATAAAACTCAGAAAGAAGTCCTTGGCTTTGCTGAAGGCTATATCACTATTTTCCGTGGTGAAACTTTCGACCATAAAGAAGAATTAAGGACTGCCGGTGCTCGCTATAGTCGCTGGTGGGGTTGGGGCATCGCAGGTGGCTCTGAAGTCCCGAAGATTGAAGGTCTTGAACCTGTGCGTCTTAACTGGGAAATTGTTGGCGGTGAAGATGGCAAATGCTACACCGAAGAAGTGATAACAAAGGCCCTTGAACCTATCCTATATGAGGAAGGAAAATCAACTTATCAGGGACAAATAGGTGAACGTCTGCGCAACATTCCCGTTACTGTTATATCTTGCAATACTTTTTCTTCAAATTATGGTGACAAACAAGTTATTACTTTTGAAGATGATTATGAAAACATATATGTATGGTTTACGACTACCAAACAAGTTGAGGCGGGTTCCACGTGGCTTCTAACGGGCACTGTGAAAGACCACAATTCTTATAAAGGCGTTGCGCAAACAATTTTGACTCGTTGCGCTCTTGCTGAAAATAATTAAAAGGAGTATGCTATGATTAATCCACCGTGGTACAATGATTCCATTGAGGCCTTAGCGTTTAATGCTTATGCCATGAACACCTCAGAATTGGATGAATTAATAATGTATTTTAGAAATCATCCCTCTCTTGAACTAAATGAACATAATATTTATAATGCTTGTTTACAACTTCAACTTTCTTTTTGCACTCTCTCTGACGACGAATATGAATATGTAATGAAAGGACTTAATTATTAATGGCTAATGCGTCTCAGGCAAAGTAATAGTAACTTAATATTTGGCTTAAAGGCGACCTTTTGGCCGCCTTTGATTTTTATAAAAATTTTTGATAAAATATATATAAAGAAATGATGAAGGGAGAAAAAGTATGGGTGGATGTTATACTTATAAAGTAAAATGGTATGATGATTTTGATGAGGTAACTCATGTTAATCGCGGTATCACTTGTGCGCCTAATTGCGCCGATGCTATGATACAGCTTGAACGTCGCTATGGCGAGAAGGCCATCATTGAAGTAACTTTATATAAATTTGAGACATCTGATTGCCTTGATTGTCTTGAGCTTAGTCCTGCAGCAATTGCTCATTTACGGTAATAAACAAGGGGAAAACAGCATAAATTTTAATGCGGTAATGAAGGAGACAAACAATGAGTGATATAATGACTTTTCCCAAAACGGTTGAAGAATTTATGGATCAATATAAAATTGTTGATACTGAGAAAATCTACTCCAATGGCATAGAACTTGTACCTATTTTTCGAATGAAACAATGGTTTGAACATTGTTCAACTTCTCCGCAGGAGATGAGCGCCGTAGAATATCTTTGGCAGAATGAGCGTCAACTGGTTGAAGAATATGGCTTTAAAAGGTTTCTTGAAAGCAGAGAAGATGCAAGAGGAATGGTCGCAATTGTTGAAAATTGGGTAAAGGAACACCCCGACCCCGACCCTGACCCTAAAAAGGGTGGAGGAGTTGAAGCGCGATGAGTAAGTACAGAAAAAAGCCAGTGGTTATTGACGCGTTCCAGTTAAACGAGAGAGGGCTTGTTGGAGAAGATTGGTTTTGGGACGCGGTTTCGGAAAACACAATCATTACTCATGACTTCGGGAAGTTCCACCAGGGTGCTGCATGGTGCGAAATAAAAACACTCGAGGGAACAATGGTTGCAAAAGCTGGAGATTATATTATACGTGGCGTAAACGGGGAAATCTATCCGTGTAAGTGCGACATCTTTGAGAAGACTTATGAGGCTGTTCAATGATTTCGGACAAATGGAATTTGTGGAAATATATTAGATGCGCCCAAGGCAGAGTAAGCGCAACCAAATAGCTAATTTCAAGGCGGCCTTGTGGTCGCCTTTGATTTTTATAAAAATTTTTGATAAAATATATATAGAAAATAAGAAAAGAAGAAAAAATATGGTAACACCTGATATTAATTAGGAGGCAACGAGATATGAAACTTTGCGAATTCTTCAAAAAACAGTTTGATAATGCAAAAGAAACGGCAAAACATTTTGAAGCTGATAGTAAATACCTCGTTGATATTTATGGTTATGAAAAAGGTTCTTTTGAGTGGTTCAAAGAATTAAGCAAGCGCTATTTTGGCGGTGGCTATTTTTACCATTTTGAAGCCGATGGCATTACACGGCAACAACTAAAAGAAGCGCAAGAACAAGGCTTTATTAAGTATAGCTATTATAGCAACTGGCAAGCACATCAACTTAATGAAACAGAATATTGGTATTTGACAAATAAGGGGTTGAAAGCCCTATATAAAGCATATCAAGGCCAATGGTAAGGGGCGGCTTACAACCACCGCAGACAGTTGCAAGACAGAAATGACGAATTAACGACTATACTATCAAACGATAAGGAGGCATAACAATGGATGTTAGGGAAAAGCTGATTGATTTACTCACGGGACACTCGATTGACACACAGCAAGACGTTGAATATGTCGCAGATTATCTTATCAGCAATGGCGTAACGGTGCAGGAAAATGTGAAAATGAGCGATAAACTCTTGAAGCAATTAAAAAATGCACCAATCACGATTTGTAAATCAGAACCGTCAATTGAAACGGTGCAGGAGTGGATTTCGGTTAAGGATAGGTTGCCGGACAATAAAGAACACGATTGGGTGCTTGCACAGGTTGTTGAGGATAACGGATTTATGCACATTCCAAGAGTTATGGAGTATAGGCAAGCAAAAAATGATTGGTTTGAGGAAACATATGGTTGGCTTTCTGAACACAATGGTTTATTCTCCGTAACTCACTGGATGCCGCTGCCGGAACCACCGAAAGGAGAATGATTATGAGACTGATTGATGCCGATAGAGCGATGGAAATTGTTCGCGATCAAGGAATTGCACACCCAAACGCATATCACTTAACAAACTATGCAACGCTTATATTGCGAGAAGCACCAACCGTTGATGCCGTGGAAGTTGTCAGATGCCGGGAGTGCAAATACCACGAGGAGGAAGGAATTGAAATGGTATACTGTCCCAATATGATTGGTGGTTGGGTTGAAAATGAATGGTTCTGTGCTAACGGTAAGCGGAAAGAAGGTGCTGACTGATGGCTGAGTATATCACGCGGAAAGAGGCTATTAAAACCGCAAAACATGCGTGGGCGAAAAAGCTTAAACCATCACAGTATATTGAGATTATTCCGGTAGTCGACGTTGCCGCAGTACGATACACTTGTTTCAACTTATTACGGTAAAACATTAAATCTTGCAAGTGAATGGGAATAAGGGAATACCCAGAAGAAAGCACAAATAAATAAAGCACTAGCGCCCTAAATGAGTATACTGGAATAATTTACCTTCTTTGATTTTTATAAAAAAATATGATAAAATAATTATAGAAAATGGAAAAGGGAGAAAAACCAATGAGTGATATTCGTAATCTGTTGACAGCTAAGGATTATTCATTAATCGATAAATATCGTGAAATTTATGCTTCTGATGAACAGTGTTGTCATATTGGCGACAATATGATTCCCAGTTTCAATCTGCTCTCTCCTTGGTCTGAAGCAAAGAGTAAATTTTTAACCACCCTTTTCGGCAATCAGCTGATTCTCTCGCGAGAAGTTTCTCTGCACAAATCATACGATGAATTGTGTGATGATGAAATTACTTATGAGTACATTTATCGTCTTGATCAATTTGTTTATCAGATTGATAAAAGTTTCCGTGCGCTTTACATTAGCAACGCTGTTACTACTGATGAATTTCACATATTACGTCATCTTGTAACTCCTGACGCTCTTCTTGCCAATGAATATAGTGGAGTTAATGTAAAAATTGGTGGTTATCGTCTTAATCACGGTTGTAAATTAATGAAAGCTCTTAAACAGTTAAACGGCATTCTTCACTTTATGGATGATGATGAATTTGAAGAGTTTCGTATTTGTCAATCAATGTGTACAAACACTACTGCTCTCGAAGGTAAGCTTTGTTTGTCTATTCATCCTTTGGACTATATGACCATGAGTGATAATGCTTGTGATTGGAGTTCATGCATGTCTTGGCAAGAAAATGGCTGCTATCGTATGGGTACTGTAGAAATGATGAATAGCCCTTGTGTTATTGTAGCTTATCTTGAGTCTTCTCATCCGATGTATATTAGTCGTGAGGCCGCTTGGAATAGTAAAAAATGGCGCTCCCTCTATATTGTTACTCCAGATATTGTTGCTAATGTTAAAGCCTATCCGTATTACGATAGTTCTATTGATAAGATTGTTACAAATTGGCTTTATGAATTAATGGTAACGGCTTGCCCGAATCATATCTATGAAAAGCCTTATACTTTTGAATATCCTATGATAGGTTCAACTCGTGTACGTTTTGAAACTGACTTAATGTATAATGATTGTTGCTCTAATACTAAACATTGGGGTTTTCGTCGTAAAGGTATCGGCGACTCTCTTCTTGTCAATTATTCTGGTGACGCTCAGTGTATGATTTGCGGCAATACCGATAGGGATAGTCTTAAGGGAGATAGCCTGGCATGTGAAGTATGCGAACCGGATGCCGATATTTGGTATTGCGACAAGTGCGGATGTCGTTTAACTGAAGATGAGATTTTCTTTATTAACGATGGCGATATTCCTCTTTGCAGTGATTGCTATCAGGAATATAGCGCACATGATTGTGTAACTCACGAAGATGGTTGGCGTGACAAAATGATCCCTATTATTTATATGCCTGCTAGTCTAATAAATCATTCATACAAAGATGCAATAGCTTATCTTGATGACTATATTCGTTTGCGCGAATCATATGACGTTTGGTCACTATATCTTACATCCCCCGGTGGTATAAATTGGGATGTTAATTATGGACATAAGCGCCAAGAGATATATGATTTTATAATGACTCATTCTTATTATTCATTTGAAGAACTTTATAACCTTTGGGGGAAAGAAAAACGCGGCAATCAGTATGAAATGACTGAGTTTCTTCTGTGTTGGACTGAGATTAAAAAAAGATATACTAACAATTATGGCGCAGATCTGGGCTTCACCAGCATCGAAGGAATAACCATAAAAAGTGTTTTCCTTTATAAAGGTTATTTAGTCATTAATACAGCGGCTATGGATGCTCATCTTAAAGAGGCTTGTCAGGATGCATTTTTCTACACTGATCGCTATGTATATGCGAACAAGAGAAATTTTAATAATGCATCTGTATATGATTGGTTTAACTATAGTGGTCTCTTAGATGCGGCCGACCCTCATGACCTTGATTTTTAATAAAAATTTTGATAAAATATAACTGTAAGAAAAAGTTCTTATAAAAAAAAAATGAGTTCTTAAAGGAGAAAACCACCATGTCTAAACTTACGAAAAAAAATATCTATGATGCTCTCATCAACTTCGCTAATTCTGGGGCTATGGAATGCACTATTGGTGAAGAAAAGCACACCATCACTTCTGAAGAACTTTTTAATTTCGCTACGAATGAAAAAGCTCAGCTCGAGAAGAAAAATGTTGCCGCTAGAAAACGTGCAGCTGATAAAGCTGCCGCTGATGAGCTGCTCAATGCAGTCGCGTCTGTTCTGACGGATGAGTTTCAGGCCATCGCTGAAGTTACTGACTGTATTGAGGGTGCAGATGTAACCACCGCAAAAATTCAGTATCGTCTTAATTCTCTTGTTAAAGCTGGAGAAGCTGAAAAGCAGGAGATGAAGGTTACTGGTGCCGATGGTAAGAAGCGCATTGTGATGGGTTATCGTCTTTCAGATAAGCCTGCCAATGAAGCAATCGATAAATAACATATAATTTGATTTCTTGCTTTTGATAAAATAAAAGTGACCTATAGCGGTCACTTTTATTTTATTTTTAAAATCGTGCGGAATGCAGCGCGAGCGGCGGGCAGCTTCGTCATCCGGAATGACGAAAGCCTCTGGGAAATTTTAGTTGCAATTTATAAAAATTTTCGATACAATAAAATAAGAAGGAGAGTGATAATTATATGATAAAATTTGCATTACATGCTTGGTGTGATAGAGAATATTTAGCGCAAGCAGATGAAATTATAGTTAAATATAGTGAAAAAGAACGTATATTAGAATATCCTGAACTATATCCAAATGTGGCAGTTACTATTCAATGCTATGAAGAAACTGCTGCTGATATTGATTGGAAATGGCTAAAAAATATGGCTCCATTATTTCCTAAAGGCTTTACAATTGGTGTGGTTAATTTTAATATGATACCAATAGCAAAAAGTTATGGGCTTAAAGCTTATTTTCTTTCGTATCTAAATACATATGCTGAATTAAATCGTGCTTGCCGTGAAGGACTTGCATATGTTTATCTTAATCAGCCATTATTCAGTTCACACGATAAAATAAAACGTTTTGATATTCCAGTGCGCTGGACTCCTACTGTGGTTGATGCGTCTATGCATAATATTTTATCTAAATTAGAGCACGGCACATGGATACGTCCAGAAGATTTACAATTATATGATATAATTGAGGGATGTATAGTTGAATTTCCCGATGTAAATGGTTCGCGCGCCGAGCAAGCATTATTTAAAATTTATAAGTCAGGCATTTGGGAACAAGATTTAGATCTTTTGTTATTAGAGTTCAAAGGTATGAATGTTGCAAATTATTTGATTCCTCCTGGATTTGGCGAAGCTCGTTGCAATTGTTCTCAAAAATGTGAGACATTTCCAAATGGAGATGGTTGTCATATTTGTGAGCACGCATTATAGATAGCTAATCGTGATAGTATAAGTGAATATTTTGATTCAGAACTGCAATCGGTTTAATGGTTTTTTATTAAAAATTATGATAAAATATATATAGAGAAAATAAAAGGAGTATCTATAATGTTTGAATTTACAGAACAAGACTATAAAGCATTTAAAGTAGTTGCTCAGCAGACGCAAGAGCAGCTGAGACATACTTCTCAGCTAGTCTTGGAAAAGTATTATGAGAAAGATAAAATTGAAATTTGTCAAGGTAATATTATAGCGCATGGCACAATTCCTATTGCATTAGTGGCTCATATGGATACAGTATTTCATGCTCCTCCTACAGAAATTTTTTATGATAGAGAAGAGCAAATAATTTGGAGTCCACATGGTCTTGGCGCAGATGACAGAGCAGGGATATATGGCATTTATTATCTTCTAAAACAGGGATATCGTCCAACAATTTTATTTATGCGCGATGAAGAAGATTGTTGCGCAGGCGCTTATGAATTAACAGGAATAATGACAAAGCTTGAAAATATTAATTATATGATTGAACTTGATAGGGCGCATCATAATGATTGCGTTTTTTATGATGTAGCTAATGAACAGTTTCAAGCATATATCGAAAGTTTTGGCTTTCATACGGCTATTGGCTCATATACTGACATTCGCATACTTTCTCATTATTGGAAAATTTGTTCTGTTAATTTATCTATTGGATATGAATATGAGCATACCTCCTATGAGTATTTAAAAGTAAATAGTTTTATGAATACATTAAGCGCTGTAGCACAAATGTTATCAGAACCAATAGTACCAGAATTTGAGTACATAGAACAACATTATCCGCAGGACTTTACAACAACTACAGATTTTTGTTGTTTTTGTGGAACAAAATTACCAGCTCGTGCTCTTGACAAAATCGTAACTGAAACAGGTACTTGGAACATTTGCGATACTTGCATAACAAATTATGGAATGAATGTTGATATTTGTGAACATTGTTTCAATTATTTTATTCCAGCAGAGAAAGAGACTATATGTTTAAATTGCAAAAATAAAGAAAGAGAGGATTTTGCTTATGCCGTTCACACAAGAGTCCATAGAGATCATGAACACTTCTGTTTCTGAAATACAAGACCAATTTAATCATATTTTAGAATATACGCAAGGATATTCAATTGTAAGTGATGAACTATTTGAGCAATGGTGGAAAAATAAAGAGCGTTTTCGAATTCGTTTTGGTTCTAATTTAATTAAAAATTTAGGTCATGTTTCCTTTCATCTTTCAGATAAAGAAAAAGAGCTATTAATTAATGAATTTCTTTATATAGCTAAATGTAAATTGGCAGATGCGCAATGGATGAATTTTCAACAATTTATTCGAAGCAATGAACACAGTTTTTTTGATAATATTGTTTCTTGTGTTACTTTGCCTAACTGTGCCGATTTTAAACTTGGAATGAAATTAGTAAAAGCATTTAAATTTTTTATTAGTGACAGCATGGTTTTGCGCCACTTGCAAGAGTGTGCGAGTTCAATTATTCAAAAAGACAAAATGTCTGGTGATTTTTGCATATCAATTCATCCTTTAGATTTTTTAACATCAAGTGTAAATACTTACAATTGGCGTTCATGTCATGCGCTTGATGGTGAATATCGTGCGGGTAATTTAAGTTATATGGCTGATAATGTAACGTTTATGTGTTATATTAAAGGCGAAGCTAAATTACAATATCCTTTCTTACCTCATGGTATAAGTTGGAATTCGAAGAAATGGCGCATGCTTGTACACATGGATCCTACTGATCAAATATGTTTTTTAGGTCGTCAGTATCCATATGAACTTAATCATATAGATGAATTAATTTATGATAAATTACTAACTAGTTTATCTTACACATGGACACATTTTACGGATTCATATGTGTCTTCATTTCATACAAAAAATGATATACTGCCTTTAAATGAAAAATATTATTGTATTAAAAGGTATAGGGGAAGTGAATTAGTTCCATTACATACTTTGGTGCGTGATGCTAATCCATGCAATTCTTTACATTTTAATGATTTACTTTTTTCTCATCGCTATGAGCCAATGTATAGCTCACGATATGTATATCATAATGATGACAATATACCTCTATTGGAGATTGGAGCAGATGTAAAATGTATGCATTGCGGGCAAGATTATATCTATGGAGAAAGTGACAGTATGTTATGTAAAAGCTGTGCAATTGACATGGAGATAATTGACCCTGACCCTGACCCTCCTGATGAATTTGAAGACGATTATTATGAATCTGAATAAACTAATTTAATTTTTAAGGAGTAAATATATGGCAACACGAGCAGCTGAAATAGCAGCTAAAGAAGAAGCATTTCAACGTATTGCAAAAGAATTTGGTACAGATACTGTCGGAATTTATGACAAAAAGCTATATATAAATATAACAAAGGATGGTTCACCTGTTCAAATTGCAATTTCATTAACTTGCCCCAAAATTCCCATGGGCGCAGTAGGAAAATCAGATAATATCAATTTTGAAGATACTACGCTACAGGAAGTAGCCCCTACTAAATTTACACCTGCTGAATACACTCCCGAAGAGCGACAAACAGTAGAAAATTTAATGAAGGCTCTTGGTTTATAATTTTATTCAGATGATACTGGCGATATTATTAAATTACAATTAAAATTATCAAAAATTAAAACAGGTTTTCTTTTGATGATTTATTTGTTTTTTATTATTCGCGAAATTTGTAAAAAAGTTCTCACTTTGTTTTACTTATTAGATTTTTATTAAAAATTTTGTTATAATATATATGTAAGAAAAAGGAAAGACACTAACAGCAAATAAGATTAAATTGTTTCTAATTGTTGCAGGTTCGAATCCTGTCCAGTTCATTTGGACTGATAGCTCAGTTGGCAGAGTAATAATAACAAAAAGTGTCTTGTAAATTTAATCAAAGGAGTATGTTAATGGCACATATTGGCGATAAAATTAAAATTCTACGCCTGTGCGGCGAGCCTATCAATAGCCCTTATCATGGTAAAGAAGGCATAATTAAATACATTGATGATATTGGACAACTTCATGGTACATGGGGTGGTTTAGCAGTTGATCCAGATGTCGATGAATTCCTTGTTATTAAAGATAAAATAGAGCAGTAAGCTGGTGTAGCCCAACGGCAGAGGCGCATGCCTTAGGAGCATGAAAGTAAGAGTTCAAATCTCTTCACCAGCACCAGACTCTATTCAAGAACGGGTATTTGAAAAATTAAAAAAATTTTGTTATAATATATATGTAAAAAGAAAAGAAAAGAAATGAAAATTATAGACCGATACAGCAAATGTTTAATCATTAAATTTGTGATTTGGAAATGATAAAAAACGGTCTAGTGAAATGACGCCATCTGCTAATGGCTAGGCAACCAGTTTCTCAATCTGGTAATCGTGGGTTCGAATCCTCGTGGCGCCACCAACGGTGCGAAACCGTTATGTATCTTTCCTTTCTTGTGAGACCTAGGCACGTCTCTCTAAACTGCCTTTACGTCGCGGGGTATAGCAATAGGTAGCTTGTCAGTCTCATAATCTGAAGGTTGTGGGTTCGAGTCCCACCCCCGCAAGGAGCATAAAATGTTACCGTACACCTTCACGATGGTATGCTCTGTTTAAACTAACGACGGAACTAAAAATTTTGGTTGCGACCAATGACCACATTTAGAGATGTCAATAAACTCATGCTAAGCTGCTTTCTAAAGGTTTGCCAGTAATTACATATAACCTTATTCTCAAAAATGAAGCTGCTCGTATAGCGGGTTCGACCCCCGGCAGGCTGCTGGCATAAAATGCTGGCAGGCGTTCCAAGGTGAACAAATACGAAGCGGTGAAAACTTGCTCTAAGATGACTGGATAGTGCGCCAATACTTGATTGTCTAAATGATGAGCGCTGAGAATAGAAGAGTTTGGCGGCTCTTTGAAAAACTTTATCCTTTGCTGAGTTTGCCGTAAAAGGTTTTAGAGGCGAAGGTCATGATGCTCAATAGCTTAATAGCAAAGCAGCGATTCTATATATCGTTAGATATAGGTTCAAATCCTATTTTGGGCAACTAAGCGCTACACGGATTCCCACTAAACTACCACTGGCGTCTCAGACCCAATAGGAGGGCGGCGATATGTGGCTTGCGGAAGCGCTATATAAGAAGCGAAGTAAGTGGCGGGCGGTTTACCGCCCAATATGCAAGATTGAGGTAATGGTAGCCTAAATGCCTTCCAAGCATTTTGTGCCAGTTCGAATCTGGTATCTTGCTCCAATTGATTTTGAGTAGACAGGATCGCTTCTTGTGAAAGAAATCTGCGCTATGACTACGGAAGATAGAGAGTCAGGATTTGTAGATTTACCATATGAATCTACCGTGAGTCAGTTCAGCTATTGCTTCTCATCCTGCGACTGCGTTAAGGTCGGTTAAAATGTCGGAGCAAGGTTGTTACTGCTTCCAAGAGAAGTAAGCGGGGGATGGACACAAAGTCTACGGTAGGTCTAAATCCGTGCTAGCAAAATAGACCAATATTATGGTTCTATACCATAAAACAAAGCATTCTTTTCGTCGCAGGCTTGCTGCCATTTAGCAGCGACGTTAAATAAATGATGTAAGACCAGCGACATTTAGCTTACTTGTTGTCGTTAAAGAAAAGAAGCTATATAATAGCGCGAGGGTTTGAATTCCACCCTTCATTAAATAAATCCAAGGGAGAGATATCTATGAAATTTTATGTTGTATGTCGCAAACATTATCCTATTGATACCGTTTATGTAGAAAAGACATTTAAAAACATGTATGAGGATATTCCTCCTGTTCAAGGGAAATTTCTGGGGCCTGTAAAAGACCTCGATGCAGCAGAAAATTTGCGGCAGGCATTTGCTGATAAATATACTGATACTGCGGTATATCTGCTTAAAAATGACTCTTGGTGGAGAATGGAAATGCAGCCTAATGGCGCATGGAAAGTTCTTCTTCCGATGAATTAATAACTTAGCGCCATCCTCTAATTGGTTAGGAGACTGGGCTTTCAATCCAGCAACTGGGGTTCGAATCCCCATGACGCTACCATTTATAGTCCTATACAGCAATCTTGCTTCCGCATATTGGGAGAGTAGCTCAGAGGTAGAGCATCAGTCTGCAAAACTGAAGGTCATTGGTTCGACTCCAATCTTAAAATGGGACTAGTTTTTAAGAGCTCGACCAGCTCGTTAAATTAGGGCAACTTTAAAGTGGCGCTACGGCGTCCGGGTGATATCCTCATAAGCACCAGATTTGAGGCGGAGCCTACGCCCTCCGTAAAAGCAAGTGACGCGAACTTGCGGCGTAATCACGAATGGTTCCATAGTTCAGTTGGCCTAGAATGCCGGCCCGTCACGCCGGAGACAGGGGTTCAAATCCCCTTGGTACCGTGTCTTTAAGGAGGTTCCTCTACGTGGTGAAGATAGCTATGCTTTTTAAAAAAAAGTACTAAATACCTCTTGGGCGACTTTATTTAAAAAAGTCGCCATAAAATTGAAATATAATAGAAAAGGAGGTTATTAAAATGACTGGAAAAATTTATTGTATTTCAAATTCTATAAATGATAAACTTTATATCGGAAAAACCACATATCCTACAATAGAATAGCGTTTTAAAGAACATTGTTTAGATAGCAAAAAAATAAATAAAGAAAAGCGTCCTCTCTATAGAGCTATGCAAAAATATGGAATAGAAAATTTTTCAATATCTCTTATTGAAGAATGTGATTTTTCTATATTAGAAAAACGAGAATAGTATTGGATTGATCAATTAAACACTTACCATCAAGGATATAATGCTACTTTGGGTGGAGATGGTAAAATTTTATATGATTATACTCTTTTTATTGAAGATTATAATTCTGGGATGTTGGTTAATGAAATTGCAAATAAATATGGATGCGATAGGCATACTGTTACAAAAGCTCTTCAAATTAATAATGTTGATGGAAAAATAAATTCTATAAACAGATTAAAACATAAAGTTTATCAGTATGATAAAGAAAATAATTTCATTTAGAGTTTTGATTCTTAGCGTGACGCTGCTAGATATTTAATTGAAAATGGGCATAAAGGTTCTATTACTTCAATTGCTACTAATATTGGCAGAGTGGTAAAAGGATAGCGTAAGAGCGCTGAAGGATATATTTGGAAAACTGAATAAAATATTATAAATCTTGCGATATTATTTTATATATCTTTAGATAAAATTGCTCTCTTAGCTCAGCTGGTTGGTAGCGACGGTCTGTTAAACCGTAGGTCCTTGGTTCAAGTCCAAGAGGGAGCGCCAGAGTGTGCGGAAAGGATGGATTTTCTAAGTTTCAACTACCACCGGGGATATAATCCATATGTGGCATTGTCATTTAGCAGCACACAGAAATAAAAAGACAACGAAAGCAAAACTTAGTTATATATGCCTCGATAGTTCAGCGGTAGAACGACGGACTCATATTCCGGAAGTCGAAGGTTCGAATCCTTCTCGAGGTACCAATGCAATCATACTCAAATAATTTAAGAGACAAAGCTATATATCGTTATTTCATTGATTTTTTAAAAAATTTATGATATAATTATATTGTAAAAAAGTGAATAGCTTATAATTAATAAAAATAAAATTATTGTCATTAAGATAATTTTCCCTGACAAGCTTTTATAAAGGCCTGCGATGGAAATCCCAAAGTTAATTATTTTGGATCCTTCTTGTATTTTGTTTATTGAGTGCTTAATAAACATACTATTGAACTTTGGGCTGCAGGTTAAAATCCTGAATATATTGCTTGCCGCAGAAAGAAAAGACTATCCTCATAGAGAGAGTCTTTTAGCTCTGGAAATGTGATTTCTTTAATTTTTCATCACATTTTTCTTCTTTCTTCTCTCTATTCTCCTTTCTTTATGGGTCTTTAGTTCAGTTGGTTAGAACGGTCGGCTCATAACCGATTGGTCCAAGGTTCAAATCCTTGAAGACCCACCATTTCGGGGTGTGGCGCAGTTTGGTTAGCGCGGGTGATTTGGGAAAAGAGATTTCCTCTTAGAAAAAATATGTTAGATATTACCCAACAAAAAGGAACTTCTACAGAATTACATTGTATTCTTGATTTAACAAATTTAGGAATAAGATGTTTAAAACCAGTAGATGAAAGTTCTAAATATGACGTAGTAGCTGATTTAAATGGAAGATTTATTAGAATTCAATGTAAAACAGCTTCTTGGGTTACTAATACAGTAGAAGAAAAAGTTGCTTTTAGTATTTCTACTTGTTGTCAGACAACTAATACAAAAAAAACTACTCGTTATAAATATTCAAAAAACGATATTGATTATTTTTATACTTGGTTTGAAGGTCAAGGTTATTTAGTTTCTATTGAAGAAGCAACTGGTGTTACTTTTCGATGGCGATATGAATATCCTAAGTCAAATCAAAAACAAGGAATTCATATCGCTAATGATTATAAAATTGAGGAGGTTTTAAAAGAGGTTTAAGATTTTCCTGGATCATCAGGTCGTGAGTTCGAGTCTCACCACTCCGAGACCCTTAAAAGAACTGCCTCCACGTGGTAAGGGTTGGGTAACGCTAAAGTTCTTAAAATAAAAAGAAAGGAGTCGTTTAAGTATGGCATACATCTATATGATTACTAATGATATAAATGGTAAAATTTATATTGGGAAAACTGAATTTTCTATCGAGAAACGCTTTAAAGAACATTGTGCTGACGCTCTTAGAGAACGTAATGAAAAACGCCCATTATATTCCGCTATGCGAAAATATGGTATTGAACATTTTCATATTGAGCTAATTGAAGAAACTGATAATCCAGAAGAGCGAGAAGTTTATTGGATTGAGCAAAAGCGTTCTTTCAAAAATGGATATAATGCAACTCTTGGTGGTGATGGAAAAAGATATTGTGACTATGATTTAATATATTCTTTATATAAAGAAGGTTTAAATATTAAAGAAGTTGCAAAAATTTTGAATTATTCTATGGACACTTGTTCAAGAGTATTAAATCAATATGGCATTTCTAAACAAGAACGAAGTATTAAAAGCCGTTTAAGTATTATTAAACCCGTTATACAGATAGACAAAAATACCAATCAAGTTTTAAATATTTTCCCTTCAATTAAAGCCGCTTATGACTATTTGGGTAAACAATATTCGGGACACATAGCTGCTGTATGTAATAGTAAACGAAAAATTGCTTATGGATACAAATGGAAATATGCTGAAATCTCGTAACTTACCAGAGCTTAGATAAAATTCCTTCACCCCGACCATTTTCATCAAAACACTTGGGATTATAAAATTGAGGTGTAGCCAAGAGGTTAAGGCACGGGACTTTGACTCCCGCATTCGCAGGTTCAAATCCTGCCACCTCAGCCAGATTTGATCCGTTAGCTCAGTCGGTAGAGCACTTGACTTTTTCAACTCATGTAGAATGATAGTTACTTAGAGAAAGGAGTTTTATGCTAAGTAGCCATTTTATAGGAGAAATTACAGAGCAAGAAGTGGCTTTAGAGTTCTTAAAGCGAGGAATTCTATTGTCAAAACCATTAGTACAAAGTTCACGATATGACTTTATTGCAGATATCAATCATAAGCTTTATAAGATTCAAGTAAAAACCGGAACCTTAAAAGAAGATTCATATATTGAATTTGCAACAAGTACAAGTCATACAAATACGCAAGGAACATTAAATATTCCATATTCGGAAAATGATGTTGATTTTTTTGCTACAATGTATGAAGGACAATGTTATTTAATTCCATATAAAGTATGCGGTAAGAGAGCACAACGTTTACGACTCATTCCAACAAAGAATGGGCAAACAAAAGGTATTACTTTTGCGAAAGATTATATCATTGATACTATCTTACAAACTTTGTAACTATTAATTCTGAAGGATGAAAAAATCAAGGTGTCCGGAGTTCGAATCTCCGACGGGTCACCAATCTTTGCATTCGGTTTTTGTTTCATTTATCAATTTAAATGAAACGTTGCATTGCAGAGGGCATCAGCGGGCGTGGCGGAATTGGCAGACGCGCCGGATTTAGATTCCGGTGCCGCAGGGTGTATGAGTTCGAGTCTCTTCGCTCGCACCACTTTAAGGTTGATTTTAATATGCTTGTATAGCTCAGTTGGTAGAGCACACCCTTGGTATGGGTGAGGTCATGCGTTCAAGTCGCATTGCAAGCTCCATTTGGGCCGCTAACTCAGAGGTAGAGTGGCGGACTGAGAATTCGTTCGTCGGTGGTTCAATCCCACCCTGGCCCACCATATGGGGATGACTTCGGAAAGAGCTCGGAAATGGTACCGCCGATGAAAACTAGGTTCAACTCCTAGCGTCTCCACCAAGGGTTGCTGTTCCCTCCGCAATAATAAACATACAGCGATATGTTAAGCTAATGCATGAGCAAGGGTTTGGGGCACTCCGTCGGGTTAGATGGCCCAGTTCTATTACTTAATAGCGCTATATGGTAATACAATCCCGACTATTTTATGCGTGTGTGGCGAAACTGGTAAACGCGTAGCGTTGAGGGCGCTATGGTGGCAACACTTTATAGGTTCGAGTCCTATTACACGCACCATTTTATGAGTCTGTGGCGCAATAGGCAGACGCGAACGGTTCAAAACCGTTTTGTTATGGGTTCAACTCCCATCAGACTTACCATTTTATAGAGGGGTCGCATAGTGGCTTAGTGCGGCGGATTGCTAATCCGTTGTTCCTTATTGGAACCGAGGGTTCAAACCCCTCCCCTTCTGCCATTTATAGGGGTGTGGTGTAATGGTAGCATAACGCTCTCCAAAGGCGCAGATTGGGGTTCAAGTCCCTGCACCCCTGCCAGCACCAATAGCTTTATGGAAAAATTCATATGTAAGTCTATTGTTGAGTAGGATGTAGGATTAAAAGTGTCCATCATTTAAAAAGTGGACTACGTCCATGGCCTAGCCCTTTGGTCGTAAAGACACACTACTCAAGTTGGGCCGATAACTATAAATCGGTCGTCCTATAAGAGAAGAGATTGTAGGTTTTATTTATTTATTAATTGTTATTAGTTGTGTTTTACTTGCGAACTAGACGCTCCAACTCTTCTGGATGGCAGTAGAGGCAAGGAAAAATATTTTGACATAGGAATACAGTAAGTCGATGGATTGTATGCGTTTTGTTGTAATAGTACGTTACGTATGTATGTATGGGTGGGTGGCACAAGACAACAGTAGTTAGTGTTTGTGGAGTAGATGCGCTCAAGTCCTATGTCAGATATTTTTTATTTGAAAAATATAAAAATTTTTGATATAATATATGTGTAAGAAAAAGAAAGACGATTTCTGCAATTTTATATATGGTTTAAAAACAGGCTGTATCCTTGTTTGAGTAGGTTCGATTCCTATAAATTTCAATCGTCTTGAATTTGCCCGTGTGGCTCAATGGCAGAGCGTTTCTCTTGTAAAGAAAGGGCTGGCGGTTCGACTCCGTCCACGGGCTCGGTTACTTTGGATAAACCTTCTCGTGGTGTAACTGTTTTTACTAATTATCCAGAAATAAAATAAAAGGAGGAAGTACAATGCCTATTAATGTCGGTTATTTGTAGGCTAAAACTGACAAAGCAAGTGATGAAGTATTTACACCTGAATATGCAGTAATTCCTCTTATTAAATACTTGCAAGGGAATGAAACTATTTGGTGTCCTTTTGATTTGGAGACATCTAAGTATGTTTAGGTATTTGTAAAGAATGGTTTTAAAGTAATACATTCTCACATAGACGAAGGGAAAAATTTCTTCTTTTGGGAACCAAAAGAACATTATGACATAATTATTTCTAATCCTCCTTTTTCTCAGAAAGACAATGTCTTAAAGAGACTTGATGAATTAGGGAAACCTTATGCAATGTTATTACCTGTTCCTACTTTGCAGGGACAAGCTCGATTCCCTTATTTGAAAGATATACAATACCTTGGTTTTGATAAGAGAATTAATTATTATAAAGATCCTTCAATGTTAAAAACGCAAGATGGTGTGTCTTTTGGCTCTTGTTATTTATGTAAAAAATTTTTGCCAAAAGATTTAATTATTGAAGAATTGAAAAAATAAAAAATTTATGATATAATATAAATAAAGAAAGACCTTTTCCGCAATTATTATAAGTGATATTCTGATAAAATATTATACTAGAGGTCTTGATAACTTAACGAATAACTTTTGACAAATGTTTTATCTTTTTCCTTAAATAATACGCTGGGGTGTGGTGTAATGGCAACACACGGCACTCTAAATGCCGGGCTTCTGAGGCGAAAGATGGGGGTTCGAATCCCTCCACCCCAGCCATATTAATCGAAAAAGGTAAAACAATATTCCAAATTAGTAAAACCATTAGATTTTAAAAACAAATTATTCATATTCTGGGAAAACAAAAACCAGATAAGACGCTTACAGCAATTATGTTAATATTTTTAATTTTTTCTAATTGGTGGTTAGAATCCTTTGTGAATTATTGCAGCGTCTAGTTTGATTTTATCTTTTTGATTTTTATAAAAAAATTTGATAAAATATATATGTAAGAAAAAGAAAAAGGAATGAAAACTTACTGTGCGGATGTGGTGGAACGGCATACACAACGGACTTTTGGGCAGAGTAAATTAAAATATCTATCACCTCTGCCATAATAAATAGACAAGAAAAAAGGAGGTCTATATTATGGCAAGAGAACCAAAATGGAAATCTTTTTCAAAAGAACAAATTGAAGAAATTGTAAAAAATGCGTAGTCTATGCGTGAAGTTGCAATAGCCCTTGGATATGCAAGAGATAGTGGCGGAGCATTAACTTCATTAAATAAAATGTGTCAAGAACTTCAACTTGATACCTCACATTTTTTAGGACAAGCATGGAATCATGAGAATTATGATTACACATTATTTACAGTAAATTCAATTAAAAAGAATGGCAGCACAACATTAAATCCTTTAATTAAATTGAGAGGACGTAAATGTGAATGCTGTGGATTAACAGAGTGGTTAGGACAACCAATTACTCTTGAAATCCATCATATTAATGGAGATAGGACAGACAATCGTTTAGAAAATCTTCAATTATTATGTCCAAACTGTCATTCTTATACTCCAAATTGGCGTAGAAGAAAAAATACTATTTCTGCAAATAGAGCACCAGAGTGAGAAATCTTCTGAGTGAATGCTGGCTAATTCGGCGAAAGTCCTACTGGGATAACGCCGAGCTAAATCAATCATTTAGATTGTAAATGTGTAGAGATCATACACCAGCCTCCTAAGTCGAAAGATATGGAGAAGACATGATCCAGACTACAACGCAATAATGCGGCTATGGCAACATAGAGTAGTAAGAAAATCCGTCGGGAGAAATCCTTGAGGGTTCGAATCCCTCCATCCGCACCAAATAATCATTATACACAATTAATGCAAAAGTAACACTCTGTCTTTTACGCAAATGTTATGAATTTAAATTACATATCATGTTTCAATTAAGACTCAAACAGCAATTTTATAGAAATATGGATATTATTTTTAATGAGTCTTGTAATTTTTAAGGTGAAATAGTTTATTGACACGGTTTTCACTTCCACTTTTCCTGTGCCTGCTATTTCACCTTATTTTTTACTCCGGTAGCTCAATTGGAAAGAGCTCTTGACTACGGATCAAGATGTTGGGGGTTTCAAGTCCTCTCCGGAGTGCCAATTTGCTGGTGTAGCTCAGTTGGTTAGAGCGCGCGCCTGACGAATAATAGTTTAACAGAAAACAGAAGTCAAAGTTTAATAAGGGATAACTTGCCAAGTAAAGTTTTCTATTATTAAAATTATTTTTGACTAAGATTGGCTTCAAATTTAAGTTCAAGTCTTAATTATTCGACCATAAGCGCGAGGTCGGTGGTTCGAGTCCACCCACCAGCACCATTATATAAGGAGAATTATATGCCGGAACTTCTTAATAAAATCTTGACCTGCACATATGGTGACTTATTTTCGCATGATAAAAATGAGATTGAAGCGCAATACCGCGTTTATGCGAAAAAAGTCCATCCTGATATCAACAAAGATGCTAATGCCGAAGCAGCCTTTCGTCGTTTAACTGAGTTAAAAGATGAAGCTTTAGCTGCTTTAGCAAATGGCTCTTGGCATGAGAAAGGAATAATGTCATTTAAGTTAGACAATGGCTCTACCTTAAGAATCAGATATAAATATCATCGTATTCTTGACATATGCGAATATTATGTAAGTAAAACAAGACTTATTTACATATTCGATGCAGCACACAAAAGATTTTATGAGAATTTCCGGCATATTTTTGCTTCTTGGAATTGTTCCGACGCGAAAATGAAAAAAGAAATTTTTGATGTAATAATTCCACAAGATATTCATTACTATACGTCTGGTGATAAATATATTATTTCAATCCAGAAAAATGAAGATATATATCCGTTGCGTGCACTTATTGAGAATTATTGGCATAATAAAGTACCGGGCCGCCATTTGGCTTGGATAACGAGTCGATTAATGCAGAATATTACTTTCATTAATCACGAAGGCTATGCAGTTAATGGCATTGATATTGATAACTGTTTTGTAAGTTGTAAGTATCATGCAATTAGCATCTACGGTGGCTGGTGGTTTGCTGCAAAAGAAGGCGAGCCCATGATTGGTACTACTTCTGATATATATGCGGTTATGCCTCCAAAAGTAAAAGCCGATAAAGTTTCAAACTATTTAACAGATATAGAAAGTGTCAAATTAATGCTTCGCACTTTAGATACTGATTGCCCGAAGGCTATGATTGATTTCTATATGAGTGGCTCCAGTGAAGACCCAATCGAAGAGTGGAGTAAATGGGATGAAGCTTTAAAGACAGCATATGGTGAACGCAAATTTATAAAACTTGAACCCAAAGAAAATGAAATCTATCCAAAGGAGGAATGATGTATGGGTTATGGTAGTTGGACGTCCTCAAGTTGGACAAATTACACGACATCTAAGGGCTATACAGCTTCTAGTTCTGCAAGTGAAATGTATACTGCGCGTAGAATGAAGGATGCGTTTGATCCCACACAGTTTAAATTCAGAGAGAGTTGTGATAGTGCAGAACACCCTAACTCTACTCCTATCGTACTTGCTCTTGACGTAACTGGCTCTATGAGTTCTGTACTTGAAACGGTCAGTAAGCGTCTTGGCGATACTATGAGCGAAATCTATAAACGCAATCCTGTATCCGATCCGCAGGTGTGCTTCATGGCTTTCGGTGATGGCGAATGCGACTCTTCTCCTATTCAGGTGACGCAGTTTGAGTCTGATATCCGTATCGCTGAGCAGCTCAATGATATTTACTTTGAGCGCGGTGGTGGTGGCAACGGCGGTGAATCTTATGCCTTCCCCTGGTATGTGGCATCTCGTAGGTGTAAGACTGACGCATGGGATAAGCATCACAAGAAAGGTTTCCTGTTTACTGTTGGTGATGAGTGCTGCTTGCCTAAATTGACTAAAGCACAGATTAAAGAGTTTCTCGGTGACGATGTTGAGCGTGACTTGAGCGCTACTGAACTTCTTACTGAAGTATCTCGTAAATATGAGGTTTATCACCTCATTGTTGATCCTGTAATCTATCAGCCCGTACATAACGAATGGAAACAGCTTCTTGGCAATAATGCGATAGTGGTTGAAGATATCGACAAAATTCCTGAGATTATTGTCTCAATTTTGGAGTTGCATAGCGGTAAAAGTGCAGTTGATGTAATTAATAGTTGGGACGGTACTGTACAGCTAGTAGTAAGAGATGCTCTGAAAGATTTAGCCAAGAATGGCGGATATGAGCATTCGAATTCTACTGGATTGATTGAATTTTAATTGACAGAAAGGTGAAAGGTATGTTTGAAGTCTATAAATTTAAGGTATCCGCAGTTATTGGAGCAAACTTTGGTGATGAAGGTAAAGGACTAGTCACCGATTGGTTAGCTTCCAAAAGTGACAATGCTATAGTTGTATTGCACAATGGTGGACCTCAGCGTGCACATACTGTGACTACTCCAGAAGGCAGAGAGCATATCTTTCGCCATATTGGTGCGGGCACTTTTGTGGGCGCAGCTACTTATATTGCCAAATCTTTCATTTGTAACCCAATGATATTCAAAGAAGAGTATGAAAAGTTAATGCCTAAACTATTCAATCGCCCGAAAATTTATATTGATAAAAGGTGTAAATTTACTACCTTTTATGATATGATTATCAATCAGGCTCGAGAAATTGAACGCGGTGTAGCAAAGCATGGCTCATGTGGTTTGGGCATTTATGAAACCATATGTCGCTATAGAGATAAAGAATTCGTTTTTCAGCAGGAAGTCATTAGTCCCTATGGGATTTCTATCGGTGAATTTGCGACTTTGTCTTATTTGGGTAAATATGACTATCTCAAATCACTAAAGAAGTATTATACTGAAAAGCGTATTGACCAGACAAAAATTCATAAAATGCCGATAGAATTAGAGAAAGCGCTAGAATCTGAAATTGCAATTCAAAATTACATTTCAGATTTTGAATTCATGATGAAAAAGTGCGCTTTGGTAGATGGTCCAGATTTTTTACGCTCATATGATGATGTCATTTTTGAGAATGGTCAGGGCTTGCTGTTAGACCAGGATAATATGGAATATTATCCGCATCTTACACCTAGTCATACTGGTTTATATAACATCAATGAAATTCTCAAAGAATGTTATTTTACCGGCTATATTAATGCTTACTACGTTTCAAGAACATATATGACTCGTCATGGTGCCGGTCGTTTTAATACAGAGTGCGAGAAAAAAGATATTAACTTCTTCATGTGGGATAGAACAAATGTTCCAAATATGTTTCAGGATATGCTGCGTTATGGTGTTTTAGACTATAAAGAACTTGCGGTTAGGATAGCCTCTGAGAGCAAAAAGTCTGACTATCTAGTTACTACGAGCCTAGTTTTAACGCATCTCAATGAATATGAACACATAGATGAATATAAAGAATTAGCGGCTGATAGAGTTTATGTATCTGATGGCTATACTCGAAATTCCGTAAGATCAGCGCCATATATGTTTTAATTTGAAAATCATAAAAAATTATGATATAATATATATGTAAATTAAAAAGTTCAAAAATAAAAATTCTCTTGTCCAAGAGAACATCAAAAAAATAAAGGAGAATTAAAAATGGCTAATACTTTTATGAACGCAATGAATAACGCGAACAACTATGTGATGACAGAAAATTGTGCGCTTACACATGGTTCAACTATGAGCGGTCTGCTTGATATGTTTGCACTTGGTGGCGCATACCGTACCCGTTCCGACGCAGATTGCATTCTGCTCTTTAAGAAGGCTTATGAAGAAGATGCGCTCCGTGCGCTTAAGTGCCTTTTCTATTTGCGCAACGTGCGTGGAGGCCAAGGAGAAAGACGTTTCTTCCGTGTTGTTCTTAAGTGGCTTGCAAAAAATCATCCTGAAGACGTAATTCGTAATCTTGAGAACATTCCTTTTTATGGTCGCTGGGACGACCTTTATGCTCTTGTAGGAACTCCTGTTGAGGATAAGATGTTTTACCTGATGAAGCAACAGCTTGTTCTTGATCTTAAGAGCAAGACCCCCTCTTTGCTTGCTAAATGGCTTAAGTCTGAAAATACTTCTAGTCATGAGAGCCGGCAGCTTGCAACCCTTACTCGCAAAAAGTTTAATCTTACTTCTCGTGAGTATCGTAAAGCACTTTCTAGTCTTCGTGAACGTATTCGCGTTCTTGAAAGACTGATGTCTGCGGGTCGCTGGGATGAGATTGAATTTTCAATGATTCCTTCTCGCGCCGGTATGATTTATCGCAATGCTTTTGCTCGTCACGATATTGAACGTCAGAAAATCGGTAAAACCACTTATGAAGACTTCATGAAGGATACTAAAACTAAGGTTAATGCTAAGGCGCTTTATCCTTATGAGTGCGTTGCAGCCGCCACAAATGTTATGCGGAAAAGTTTAGGTTGGTGTAGTGACTTTGGTAGTGACTTTGAACCTGCTCTTGATGATGTAAATCGTCTGGCAGTTAATAAGTATTGGGAGAATTTGACTGACTACTTTAAAGGCGCAACCTTTAATGGCATTGCAGTTGTTGATACTTCTGGTTCTATGAGGGGCAGTGAGGCATCCGCACCTATTAATGTTGCTATTTCTCTTGGTCTTTATTGCGCCGAACACAATAAGGGGCCTTTTGCAGGACACTACATCAGTTTCTCTAGTCGTCCTCAGTGGATAGCTACTGAAGGTGTTGACTTCTGTGATAAGGTAGCACGTATTTACCGCACTAATCTTTGTGAAAACACTGATATTGAAGCTACTTTTGACCTTCTTCTTAAAATGGCGCTTCGTCCTGATGTAAAGAAGGAAGATATTCCTCAGAATATAATCATTATCTCTGATATGGAATTTGATGCTGCGCGTCAATGGAAGGGTAATAGTGGTACTCTCATGGAACATATTGCTGATAAATGGCGTGCATGGGGTCTGAAGATGCCTAATCTCATCTTTTGGAATGTGCAGGCTCGTCAGAATAATATTCCTATGACTGTAAAGGATGGTATTACCTTCGTTAGCGGCTTCAGTCCTGTACTATTTGAGCAGATTATGAAGGGTAAAACTGCGTTTGAGCTTATGCTTGATGTTCTCGACGGAGAAATGTATGCACGAATTAAATAAAACCAAAAAAATATAAAAAAAAATAAGGGGAACCAAATATTCGGTTCCCCTTATTTTTTTATTAATTTTATGTAGTAGATATGCCTAAATCGGAAGGCCTAACAGTAACTGTATTACCGATTTTAGCGGAAATTGCTTCAATAGCTTGCCAAATATTAACATCACCACTAGTTGTAATACCTAAATTAGTTTTTAATGTATTTAAGGCAACAGTACTATTTGGTGCGTTACCTATTTTTGTAGATAATTCAGCATCATTAACATCAATATATTCTTTAATAGTAGTTACACTAGTTTTATTTAATGCTGTACCGTCAGGAGCTATAAGATTAGTATTATTCCCTTTAGCAAAACCTAATACATTTGCTAAATCGCTATTAGCCTTAACAGCAGATAGTTCTTTTTTAGCATTACTAATAGCTGTTGTAACATCACTTGTAGTTACCATATTTGTTGTTGCTGAAATTATAGCTGCGCCAATAGCGCCAGTATTTAACTATGCAGCAATGGCTACATCGGCTTGATTAAGAATTGCAGTTTGCAATTTTGCACTTGCACTATTGGTTACTGGACGAACTGTATTAAGTGTGGTTGTTATATCATCTAAAGTAACTTTATTGGCTAAAGCCGTTTCATTATTCGTAATACGCGCTTCTAAAGCGTTTAAACCAGTACTAGTAACAATATCATTAGTAAGAGTAATTTTACCATCATTGCCCACCTATAAAACTTTGCCAATATTATTATTATTTTCTCCTGCGCCGGGATGTACTACACTATAAATTTCACTAAATAAAGTGCTAAAATTTGTAGTAGTTAAAATAATTGGACTTGAAGACATATTATTCTTCCTTTCCTTTCTTATTTTTATTATTCAATTTATTTCTCTAAAATAACAGAGAACTTATATTTGCCATCTGGAGAAAAAAATGTAGTAATACGATTTACTTTTTCTGGTTCAGGAATTGTAATATGTGCATTAATCAATTTCTCAAATGCTTGCTAAGATTTAGTACCCCATTTTCCATCTTCTACTAATACTTTACCAGTAGCGTCTGTATAACCAGCTGCATTTAAGGCTTTTTGCATGGCTAAATAAGGTGCTCCAATTTTTATTGGATTTGTTTTTTCAAATTTAATTGTAGACATAGGTTTAGGTTCCTCCTGATGTTTAGTATAATCAAATTTTGCAGTCATTAAACCGCGATGAGTCCAATTGCGTTTTGACAATTCAGTTACAACTACGCCATACGCAATGCCCCGTGCCTCAACGACAAGAGGTTCACCATTCGCGCGAAATCCACAAATCCATCCGATATGTGTCATTTTTTTAGATTTAGCTGAATACATGAAAACAGCTTCTCCAATGACATATGGACGATTTATACTTGCAATTGATCCCTTATCTGTGCACCAGTTTGCATAATTCATCTGGGCATTGATATCCGTCTTGTTGTTCATCTCATGAGTCATCCAGGCATCCAAGAGACCTTGACAATCAGTCGCGTAACCTGTACGACTCCAAGCATCAGTAATTGCATTATATTCAATACGTGTCATCTTATTTTTATAATGATTGTTAAAGTAATAATCAATAGTCGCTTGAGTTGTCATTACACGAACACTGCCAAATAAATAATTCCAAGGTTCAGTACCACATTTTGCAATAGGTAATGGTAATTTTGCATCTGAAGGAATAGTGGAGCGTTTAACATGTGTTAAAGCCCATTTAATAAAATTTTCAGTATAATATTTTGCCATAATTAATCACCTCATTTTTTAGGACATATTATTTGCAAATAGTAAGTAGGAGTACTATTGGCGGGCGCTGAAAAATTCGCCAAATGAGCCTGTAAAAAAGCAGTGCGTGATACATCAATTTGATCTAAAATAATAGGAGTTATATGTTTTTGCGAGCCAATTTCTATATATGCCGATCCTATTATCTAATGTACCATGTCAGGTGCAATATTTGTGAAACCATTTGTATTATTATATAAACATATTGTAGGATTGGTAGCTGTCGTATTGCCTGTTGATATTGTGGCACTCCAGTACCCTTTAATATCTGTTGGTGACTCGTAGATATGCCCGCTAGCATTGTTTATAGTAGTATTGCGTATACGTATTGAATTCTCATAAACATGTCGTATATTATTGCGATCAATCGCACGCACAATATATTGAGCTGTAGCCAACGAAGCATTCCAAGAAGATTCTAATATGACAACATCATTAGCTTGAATAGTATTTGCGCTAATATTTGCATTATTACAAATAATGTGTCTAGCTCCAGTGCTAGAAATATTTAATTGTGCGTTAGCGGGCACTGAATTCTTAAAATTAACCGCAAATCTATGTCCAGAGGGGTTTGCTGCAGTTGGTAATGTAAATCCACTTAATGTTGCTATTTTAATACTATTAGTAGCAGATGTAGTACACACAATATAATCAGTACCTGTTGTTAATGGCAATAAATTTTTTGAAGTAGTAGTCAATAATTCATATACGGAACCAGTATAAACAAATAGCGCAGTATCATTATTTTTAATTATATTAGATTGAATAGGCGCACCTTTATAATAAATTGCTTTTGCGCCAGTGCCAGAAATATTTAAAGTAGAACCAGCAGGTACGCTATATGTAAATTTAATGGCTACAAGACTTCCAGTTGTTAATACATAATTTTGAATAGATACATGTTTAGTAATTGCTTCTAATGCATTGGCACAAGAGCCATACCCCATACCTAAATCACCTAAAATTTTAACATTATTATGGCCATCGACTAAACGCCAATCCGTACCACTATAAATAAATAATAAAATTGAGCCAGCTGCCCATATCGTTGCAGGGCTAACACCATCATAAGCTACTATTGGAGCTGCAGTTGATCCATTTATACTTAAAGTGAGATTTTCTTTAACATTATTGCCATATTGAAATTTGATTAAAATTGTCTAACCAGCAGAAAAAGAATCTGGCCAATTAGCAACTCCTATAACAGTCTTTGCAGCTGTAGCATTGCTGGTCTAGCAAGTCCCATAAAATAATCCTTTTGCCTAAGCCATTGTGGGAATATTAACCGTATTAGTTCCGTAGTTATCAATAGCCCAGGTCGTAGAGTCTAAATTTATTCTAATATAAGATAACGAAATATCTTCACTAGAAGTAGATGCCGTAGATGCTGAAAAAATATAACTAGTTTTATCAGTAGCATATTCATATAATGGTAGCCAATATTCATAATTGTCAGCATTTGTATCAATATAGTGCACAACTGGTAATATATTTTGACTCAATGCTTTTTTTACTTGTGCATAAGCTGCATCAGCTTCGGTAGTATACTCAATAATTTCAACACCTTTTGATTTTAATGTGTCATCTATCGGATAAAAATTCCAATGCGCAGGAGTCTCAGTCGCCTCTTCTTCGGGTATATAATGTAAAACAAAACTGTAAATCCCACCATTTATTGGGCGGCGGCGAACAAAATTAGAATATTCAATTTCAATTGGTAATTCGTTCGCTGCTAATCGAATAAATGTGGGGGTAATCGAGTCATTATTATTATTTGTGCATAAAATATGTAGCATTAATCCTTCATAAGGTTCTACCCCCCGTCCTAATAAAGTATATATATTTATTATATTCGTCGTTAACGGACTAACAATAAATAAATGGCTGTTATTAATTCTTTCGCGCGCATAATCATCACGTAAGTCATAAGGAACAGTATTTCCTGGAATAATTATTTTCGAAATTTCATTCATTCAATCATCCTCCTTTTTTATTTTAACGATCCTCGCCCGCATCCATCATTTTCAAAGTTTTTGCAATGATTCGCTACTATTATTATTTGATTGCGCCATTCTTGCAATCGAACCTTCAAGAGCCATTGTATATTTTTGTAAAAGCGTTACATTATTTGGGTCATGTGTTAATGCTAATTTACCATGTACAATTGCATTAGAATAATCTTTTAAACCTAAATAAGAATAGCATAAAAGTTCTTCGCCTTTAGCAATCCAATTATCCTTGCGCTCAACCCAATCATAATGACGCTGACCAACGATTAATCCAGTAGTAACTAATCCAATTGCCAAGGGATAAAGCTCCTGATTATTATATATATCAGCTAAACAAAAATAAGGTTCACGATACGTGCGGTCAACTTCAATCCATTTATTAAAATATTTAACAGATTCACTCAAGTTGTGCTTATGCCAATAATATAAATCACCTAATCTTCCATATGTCTCACATAAAACCATTTTTTTATTAGGCTCATAAATATCAGCGTATTGTAAACATTTTTCATAAGCTTCAAGCGCATTATCATATTCTTGCTTAAGTAAATATTCCCGCGCTAACAACATCTAACAATGCGAATTAGTAGGATTTTCTTCTACGCCAATTTTAAGTAAATCAAAATAATAAGCCCGCGGTTTACTTATATCCTACAAATGATGTAAATAAATATGTTCGCCTGCGTCTAAAGCAACTTCTGGTTTACTTAAATCGTTTGGAACTAATACTTCATGCACTGGAAATATCCAATGGTAATTTTTTGCATGAATTTTATCATATTTAAATACATCTTGAGGCTCACCTAAAGCATTATGTGACCATGCATATGTATAATAGCATCTTGTATCTTCAGGTTGCCAATTATCACGCAATACTTGCGCCCACCCCTATTCAAATACTTCATCAAAGTCAGTACAAACAAAGATATCAGTATCTTCTGGAACCAATTTCATTGATTCATTGCGTGCTACATCAAAACGCCAAGGATTAATGATTTTCTATTCAACACAAGTTATACGAGAATCTTCTTTTAACATTTCATAAGATCCATCGGTCGAACCTGTATCTAAAACAACGATATAATCCGCTTCAGACATATTATCTATCCACCGATTAATCCATTCTTTTTCATTTTTACAAATTGCATAAATACAAATCTTATAATTCATACACCTTTATCTCCTTTAAATTCATTAAAGAGAGAGGATTAAATCCTCTCCCTTCATTAAATAATTTTTTATAAACCAGCAGCTGTACTATGATTATGAGCAGGTACGGTTACGGTATGAGTATGCGCAGGTATAACAACACTATGAGTATGACTTGCAACCGCAACACTAGCAGTACCAGTAACAGTTGTGGTAGTATAATTAATAGTATGACTATGTTCACTAATTGTAGCATCGCCGCTATATGTTGCACTGATAGTAGCAATAGCGTGAGTATGCGCTTTAAGCTCAACATAAGTATGACTATGAGCTGCAATCGTAACGCTATGACTATGAGTGCCGGAAGAGGTTGCAGTTCCATTAGGAGCACTAGCAGCTAAAGTGGCACCTGTAATATGATTGATGGTTGCAGTAATAGGAGTAATACTATGAGTATGGCCACCGGCTTCTCCAGTTGCGCTAGCTGCATTAATAGAAGAAATGACGTTAGCTGTACTAAAACTTAGAATATTATTATTAACGCTTGCAGAAATTATAACAGGAGTACTAGAACTACTAACTGATATGCTATGCGTATGAGCGCCAGCTGCGCCAGTTTTAGTTACATTAGTAACAACAGTTTTAGAACTGGAACTTAAATGAACTGTATGACTATGCGCAGTAGTGGTAACAGAATGGGTATGACTGCCATCTTCAGTAGTATCAACTGTTGATGCTGCCAGCTAACTTGTATTCTTTATATTGGCTCCGCCAGTACTCTCAGTGATAGTAGGTGCTAACTTGTCAACTATAATTTCAACAGTGGCAGTAGCCCCACCCGCAGAGCCAATACTGGTTGCTTTATCATATGCAATACTTGCATTTCCAGTAGCGGTTTGACTACCATTATTAGTAGTATGGACTGTAGTAGAAGCTGTGCTAACAGTTAAAGTAACTGATGGTTCTGTTGAAATTGTAAAATTAGTTTTTGTACTACCAATTTGTTCCCAGTTATAAGTTGGAGTTTGAGCACTACCTTCTTTAACTACAATATATTCCAAATACGTACCAGCTTCAGCATTTTCGTCTGTCTTTAAAGCTAAGGTATTACGATATGTGTTATAATTTTCACTAGTAATCGTGGGAAGAGTTGTCATAATAGTAGCTTCAAAACCCGCTTCTACCAATTCTGTTACATCTGACCACTTATGACCATCAAAATATTTTGCATCTAATTCATGCAAACCATTTGATGCTTGAATCTATTTTATAACCAAATCATTAGCATCATATGCCATAAATTTGTCCTCTTTTCTTTGTAAATTTATTGAATAGTTGTATTAGCATATAAATTATTTAATGTAAGAATGTTATTATTATCCACAGATAATTCATAAATATCATTACTAAATAAATCTGCTAAGGTACATTTATAAAATGCCCCAATTGAGGCATCCCAGGTTAAAACATATTCGAGCGATTTATTAACAGGAATGTCATCAATTTCAGTAATTTGTAAAGACCCCTTAATAATCATATTGTCAACTATGTTATTACCCGTAATTAAAACATTATTGTCATTTAAACGTAATGAACCTTCATCGAAGATCGCATAGACAGATCCATCGTTTAATTTTATTTTTTTAATGCGTAAAGTATCTGCCATATTTATCTCCTTTTAAAATTAAGTAAGGGAAGTTCAACCCCTACTTAATTTATCTTTATTATTAATTATTTTGTAGCTGGAGTAACAGTAACTGTACCAGTAGTGACATTATGAGACAGAGTTGCAGTAGTACCAGTAAAGGACGCACTTTCAATCGTAGTCTTGTCATAATTACCACTTACGTTAATAGTAGCTGCTGTGCCTTCAAAGTTGGCAGAAACAGTAGCAGCTGTGCCAATAAACGTAAAGTCAAATTTATCTCCAGTAAAGGATGGAGCGGTTGCAGTAGCACTAGTAACACCAATCGCAGCACTACCTGTTGTGAAAGTGGGAAGCGCGCCTGCGCTAAAAGTGTCAGCAGCCTTAGAACCACCATTAAATGCGGTAATATTACTTGCAGAACCGGTGCTTGCCGCAGTGAAGATTAAGGTTTCAGCATCTTCACCACTACCAATTGAAGCAATAGAACCATTAGTAGCAAAATTACTATTAGAATAAGTTAATGTTGCAGCTGTAAAAGCACCCTCTGTGAAAGAAGGTAATGAACCAGCATCAGCAGTCTTAACAAAATTATCGTTTGAAAGAACAACACTAATTGTTGGAGCAGCGACAGAGCCACTAAGCTGGAATGCGCCACTTTCATTATTCTTAGCAGCTGAAACATTACCACTAGCTACAACACTACCCGTTATATTACCAGCAGGAGTATATGTACCAGAAGAAGTAACAGTTGCAGTAGTAGAACCAGGAACTACTGATACATTACCAGCAGGTTGATACGAATGATCCTCAACACCATTTACAACAGTAGCAGTACCAGTATCCGCTTTTGCAAAAGCGCCAAGGCTATCAAGGTCTAATGCAGTTTTTAAAGCTGTGGCTGAAACATTACCATTGGTAAATTTAACGCCAGCAACAGTTGCGTCAGTAGAGAGATAACCTGTTAAATCAATAGTTGTATTGCCAATCTGCTCCCAAGCATAGGTATAATTGCCTTCAGTACCGGAACGTAATACAATATATTCAACATAGCTACCAGCAGCAGCATTTTCTGCAGGAACTAAATAAAGAATATACATATCATCGGCGGTAGGAGTAGTTAAAATTTTATCAGGATTTGCAACTTCGACGTCAAACTTATTAATAGTACCAACTTGTGCGTTAACATAATCTTTAACAACCCCTAAAGTAACTAAATCTGTAGTATTACCATCGCTTGCGTTTGCGGCAATAGTACCAGTTACGATCGCATTATTAAATGTATCAAGTATTGCCCGTACGTCGGCATCTTTCATATAATAATAATTATCGCCGATTTTAATTTTAGAAAGAACGGGAGTGTTTGTATAAGTATATGTCATATAAATTTTTCCTCCTTAAATTGAAAAAACTAAAAGCTCATCTTGCAAATCTACAGAAGCTTTAGACTTTGTGTCTAATGCATCGGTAATTGCTTTCTGAGTCATTGTGCCATCTGTATTCTAGCCAGTAGTAGAATATAATTTAACTATGCCAGGTATTGTAGCGGATGCGGGAGGGTAAGTCCCATCCACTAATACGTAAGTTAATCCATTAAAATAATAAACTTTATTGCGCCATCTGTCAATATAAAGACGATTGGTATAGGCAGATAAAGTTACTTCTTTGGTATCTGTTTCATAAAAAACATCTTCAGATTCATCATAATACCCCGTCACAACGGCATCGCGATAACGTGCATCAGTCCAAATAAGATTGGCCAAGGGAGTTTTACCATCTCCCACTTTTGCGCGCAAACCATCTCGACGTGTATCAATTAGAACTACTTCGCCATTGGCGGGAACGAATGAATTCGCAATAGGTTCAAAATTAAATTCATTATCACGTCGTAGCTAAACGACCGCTTTTAATACTTTGGACATTATTCATTTTCCTCCTTTGGTAAAACTTGGGAGGCAGACCCGCCAAAAATATATAAAGTAACATCTTTTTCCTATTGGATGTCAGCTATGTCTACGTTAGTTACGTCTGGGGGCAACGCAGAAACGCCTGTGTCTTTATCACCGATGTACCAGTTCCCATTTTCACCTATATGGGGAATGATAGCTTCAATATCAACTCCGCTTTCAGCTATCTATCGCTTTAATAAAGCATATGTTATTAAATCCATATTAGATTACCTTCCATTCGCCGGAGCTATCCTTCATATACACTTTTCCGGTAGATATGACAATAGCGACACTTCCCATACCGCTTTTCCTTGGCAATAATTTTAAGTCTTCTTCTTTGTCAACAACCCATTCGTCATGGTCATATTGAACCTGACCATTAGTTGACATTAATGTAATCATATCTAGCACCTCCTTCATACGGTCATTTACTTTGAAAAAATACCTATAAGATTTAACTGTGTTTGTCCAAAGCAATAATTTGATTTTTTTATAATTTTTTGTTATAATATATATAGAAAATAGCAAAGAAGGTGATATAATATGAGTAACAAACTAAAAAAATGGTTTGTTATGGGTTAGCGATGTTCATGGTAGTCTTTCTGCAATGCGAAGTGTGCCATGCGCGTTAGATGACGAGGCCGCAGTAATCATATTGGGTGATGTAGGATTCAATTATTATCTCAATAAACGCGATGTAAATACCAAGGAAATTATTATAAATACTACGCAATGTTATTATTACTGTCTACGTGGTAATCATGAAGCAAGACCGCAATCCATTTAATGGAATGCAGAAAATCTATGACGAGAATGTTCAAAATTGGGTTTATATGGAGCCAAAATATCCTCGTATTCGATATTTTCTTGACTATGGCATATATATGATTGGTAACTATCGTGTTACAATAATTGGTGGAGCTTATTCTGTAGATAAATGGTATCGTCTCGCAAGAGCTGGCTTGTGCGAGGGAAATAATGATCCAAAAATAAGTGGTTGGTTCTCGGATGAGCAATTAACTCCAGAAGAGATGAAAGATGCAGAGGTGCTATTTGCAACTTCTCCAGAATTTGATTTTGTAATGTCTCATACTGCACCTTTTACTATGCGCCCCTTCGATAAATTCCTTAGCTTTATTGAACAAAGTGAAGTTGATACTACTATGGAAAAATGGCTTGAGGAATTACGCCATAAAATCAAAATTAGATATGCTTGGCTTATGGGTCATTATCACATTGATCGTATTGAAGATCTGCATTTTGAGTATTTCTATTATGATATAGAAAATATTGAAAATATTGCTAAACGTTGGCGTAAATACAATGAAACGCAGATATTAAATACTAGGCGTAATCTTGCTCCATGTATGCTCTGTACGCGATAACTATACGACATATATATAAAAGACTAATGTATATACCTTTTTTGATTTTTAAAAAAAAATATGATAAAATATATATAGAAAATCAAAGAAAGATAAAGATAAATAGGGGGAAGTCAATGAGTACAATTAATGATATCAATAGTTCACATGCTTATCGTGCTAAACTGAACAGTTATGACTTGTTAACATTTGAAGAGGAACGCGAATTACTTAAGCGTGCTCAAACTGGCGACCTTGAAGCACGTAATGAATTGATGATGCATAATATGCGTCTTGTTAAATCTATTGCTGGACGTTATACATGCTCTGGACTTGATAATGATGATCTTATTTCTATCGGTAGTATAGGACTTATTCCAGCAATTGAAAAATTTGATTTGACTTCTACGCATAAATTTTCAACTTATGCTACTTATTGGATTAAACAAGCGATTAGACGTGAAATTGTTAATCAGAATCGCACTGCACGCATTCCCGCGAATGTCCAAGAGACTTATAATAAAATTCGCAAAACCACAGAAGCATTGCGTCAAGCTCTTGGTCATGAGCCCACCAAGCATCAAATTGCAAAAGCAATGGGATTGACCTCAAAAGAAGTAGAAGAAATTACTTCGTTTTTTATAGAACCTATTTCAACTAATACTATTCTTACTGATGAAGATGAAACAACCATTGGAGATTTAATTGCAGATGAAAATTCTGTTGATCCTATAGATGCTATTTATTCTATTGAATTAAAGACTATGGTTTCAACTATTTTGGATACCCTTCCTGAAAAAGAACGTGAAGTAATTAAATTACGTTTTGGCATAGATGGACATTCTCAAAGATCGCTTGAAGAAGTGGGTACAATACTTGGTTATAGTCGAGAATGGATTCGTCGGATTGAAGAGCGAGCATTGACTAAACTGCGTAATCCTATAAGAAGTAATAAACTTAAAAGTTTCTTAGAAGTATAAAATGAATTATTTTATTGACTTTGAAGCAACACAATTTTCCAATGAAATTATTTCAATTGGTTGCGTTAGTGAGACAGATGCAAAATTTTCCAGTATGGTTTATACCGATAAGAAAATTACTTCTTTTATTACTAATTTAACTGGTATTACTGATGGAATGAATAAAGCGGCGCCCAGCTTAGATGATGTATTTACTCATTTTTTCTATTGGGTATTAGAACATAATGATGGTACACCTTGCCGCTTTTTCTGTTATGGCAATACAGATTTAACATTTGTGCGTAAAGCAATTAAAAAAGCTACTAGCATAACCGCACAAATGTCACTTTCTTTGATTGCGGCTAACCTTGTGAATTATGCTCCTACCGTTAAAAATCATTTTGGATTAATTAAAGAAATTGCTCTTATTAAAGTTGTAAATTATTATAAAAAAGAGGAATTCGTTCAGACGCATAATGCTCTTGAAGATGCCGAATTTCTTAAGATTGTTTTTGATGAATTGAGTCAAGAGGATACAGTAAAAGGCCATCCTTTTCCTGACTATGAACCTAAAATAGAAATAAATAAATCTGCACTCGTGGCGAAAGGAACAAAGCCCGCAGTTACACGTTTGGGTCTTGATCCTAAAGCACGCAAAGCAATTATCAATAATACTGAATGCATATATGCTTATGATGCTGATACTAAAGCACTTAAACATAGTTTTAATACTTTTACAGAGGCTTGTGATTGGCTGTGTAATCATATTCGTAAAACAATGCCTAAGTATAAGCGAGACAACAAAGCACTTGCAAAAAAAATTATTTGGTCAGATATGAATAAATTGACTTATCAAAATTTAAATTGGATTGTTGTTCAGAAAGGAGATATAAAATGAGTACTACTCATTGTGGTTATATAGTAAAAGTAAAAGAATTGCGTCCACATAGGAACGCCGATAAGTTACAAATCGCTAAATTCTTTGATTGTGAAACTTGCGTTGGCCTGGATGTAAAACTCGGTGATATAGGTATTTATTTCCCATCTGGGCTTCAGTTAAGTGAAGAGTTTTGCATACAGAATAATCTTGTGCGTCGCAAGGACGAAACTGGTAGAAATGTTGGCGGATATCTTGAGCCTGATAAGCGCAACATCAAGACTATCCGTTTGCGTGGAGAGCCTTCTGACGGTATCTTTATGGCTCTTGATTCAGTAGCATATACTGGCGTGGATATGTCTCTCTTGACCGAGGGCACTGTTATCCATGAGCTTAATGGCCACGAGATTTGTGATAAATATATTCCTAAGGTAAAGGCTCATAATGAATTTAATAGCCCAAACCGCACTCGCAAGAATAAGCCTAAGAATATACCTATTGCGCCTTTATTTAACGAGCACGCCGATACTGAGCAACTTGCGTATAATCTTAACGCTTTTAAGCCTGGTGATGAGATTGAAATTACTTTAAAGATGCATGGCACCTCTCAGCGCACCGGTTATCTGCCAGTATTTAAGGGCATGAAGCGCACTTTTTGGGATAAACTATTCCGTCGTCCCGGCAAGCCAATTTATGATTGGGGTTATGTAACTGGTACTCGTCGTACTGTACTTGACAATTTCGATGGCGGTTTCTATGGCTCTAATGAATTCCGTGAGCCACACGCGAAGTTCTTCGAAGGTAAGCTTCATAAGGGTGAAGAGGTATTCTATGAAGTTGTTGGTTTTACTACTTCTGGTGCGCCTATTATGGGATCAGTAAGTAATAAAAAGTTAAACGATAAAGAATTTGAGCGTCAGTATGGTCCTACCACTGTATTCTCATATGGCTGTGAGCCAACTGGTCAGCGCAAAAAATTCTATCGTGATGAAATCAGTGTATTTAGCATCCCAGAGCCTGTGCCTCAGTCTGATTTCTATGTATATCGTATGACTATGACTAATGAAGATGGCAATGTCGTAGAATATACTCCTGACTATATGCGTTATCGTTGTGAGCAAATGGGTTGTAAAACTGTTCCTGTATTTGAGCAGTTCCGTATTCCCGATAGTAATGATCGTAATATTTTATATCTAAATAGTGAAGGAGTTATTGATTATGTTACTAAAACTCCTGGCGAATGGGTAATGGAAGCTGCTGAAACTTACTACGACGGCCCAGACCCAATAGACAAAACTCATGTGCGCGAAGGCGTAGTAGTCCGTATCGTAAATCGTCCTTCATTTACTGCCTATAAACACAAGAATTTCGCATTTAAGTGTTTATCTGGTATTATAACCGAAGAGGCAACTGATATTGCCGATGCCGATATCGCATCAGAAATGTGAGGTATATATGGGTAGACTTGTAGAAATAAAACTTTGTCCATTGCGTTCTCGTACAGATCCCTTTACTGGTAACGAAAAGGTCGAAGAATGTTTTGAAGAGAAATGTATGCTATATAATTCAGAATATAAATGCTGCGGCTTAAACGTTTCACTTCTGCTAGATAATAAGAAAAAGGATTGAGAAAAAGGCGGCATAACAGCCGCCTTTGATTTTTATAAAAAAATTTATTATAATGTATATAGAAAAATAAAAGGAGAAATTTAACATGTCGATGTATGTGTGTTCAGACCTGCACGGTATGTATGATATTTATGAGCAAATTCTCGATTATATTAAACCAGAAGATAAAGTAATTTGTTTAGGCGATTGCGGCGATCGTGGTTACAAGAACTGGGAATTAATCAAAGCTGTATACACTAATTCGCAGTTTATCTATCTGATGGGCAATCATGAAGATATGCTTATAAATGCCATGGAAGAGTGTCTTGCTGGCTATCCTTTCAATGAATCTCTTGAATTAGTAATAGTGAATGGCGGCTATGATACATATAGGGGCTGGTTAAAAGAGACCCCAGAAGAGCGCAAAGTATGGTTGGATCGTTTGCGCACACTGCCTATACATATGGATTATTTTAGTGAAAAAAATAACACAATTTGGCATTTATCACATGCGGGATATACTCCATATCGTAAAGATTTGCCTATCCGTGAAGATTTAATTTGGGACAGAAATCATTTTCGTGATAAGGTGATTGTGCCAGAAGATAACGGTGAGCGACCCGATGAAGTATGCGTCCATGGTCATACTCCAATTCCTTTTGTAGCCGATGAGTTACATATGGATGTGCCGCATGAGCCTACTCTGCTTATATATGGTGATGACCATAAAATCGATATCGATAATGGTTCTTTTTGGTCTGGTGGAGCGATACTATTAAATTTAGACACTTGTGAGCATATACCGTTTTATGACCGTGTGAAAGGAAATATCTATGGAATTTAATCTTTTTAAGAAATCAAAAAAACCTGTGGAGATTAATAAAGAGCCTGAAAAGAAACAGCTTTTCTTGATGTGCGGCGCTCCTGGCTCTGGGAAAAGCACCTGGTTGCGAGCAAATGCTATCGGTCCTGATTGCGCTGTAGTATCTCGCGATGAAATTCGCTTTAGCTATATGCAGTCTAAAGACGACCATTATTTTACTCATGAAACCGAAGTTTTCAATGAGTTTATTGAAACTATTCAGAATTATCTGAATGATGCCAAAGGGCCTACTCGTATATATACTGATGCAACTCATTTAACTGAAAAATCTCGTTTAAAAGTGTTAAAGCGTTTGGATTTATCCAATGCTGAAGTAACGGTGCTTGTTATCAGAGCCTCATTAAAAGAAACGATAAAGCGTAATCATCAGCGCGCTTACCACGCTATTGTACCAGATGATATTGTTACTCGTATGTGGAATTCATTTGAACGTCCAGAAAATGATACGAAAATATCAGTAAAGGTTTTATATTTAGAATCGCCTTATGAAAATAAAGTGTATTAAACGCAGAAAAGAGAGGTAAAAAATGATTTATGTAACTTCTGATCTTCATTTTAATCATGACCGCTCATTTTTATATGAACCACGTGGTTTTAATAACGTAGAAGAAATGAATGGGGTTATTCTTCATAATCTGCTTCAACTTAAACCCGATGATGATCTTTATATTCTCGGCGATGTAATGCTTGGAGATAACCAGAAGGGATTGGAATATCTTCTGCAAATTCCTTGCCGAGTACATATTGTTTTAGGTAATCATGATACTGATACACGCGAAGCGCTTTACCGCACTTGCCCGAATGTGGTTGAAGTTGCGCTTGCGATTAAGCTCAAGTATAATAAACATCACTTTTTCATGACCCATTACCCCTGTATGACCGGCAACCTTGAGCGTGAATCACTTAAGCAGATGACGCTCAATCTTTCGGGCCATACACATGACAAACGCAAATTCTATAATGATTTGCCATATGTATATAATGTATCGGTCGACGCGCATGACTGCAAACCTGTGTCATTGGACGAAGTAATCGCTGATATGGAGCAACAGATGCGTGACTGCATTTCATGCTTGTAAGAAGCATTCATTTTTACTTCTACTAGAGCCCAGCTTATCGCTGGGCTTTTTGTTATACTCGAACTCGACCGAAACTGAATCAAAAATCGCATATGGAAAATTTTTTACCAAAAAGGCTAAACTTGCTTAAAAAATATTTTTTTGGTATAATGATAGTAGTATTGAGAACAAAGGAGGTTTCTTAATGAAAGATTTTATTAATTGGGATGCAGAAAAAGGCATAGCAACTTGTGCTTTAATCGCTCCTGATGGAATTACAATAACTAAAACTGCACAATGTGCTGAAGAAGACAGAGATATGATGAGTGAGAAAACTGGATGCACTATTGCACAAATGCGCGCCACTATTGCTTTAAGTAAACATATTCGTGATTATATTATAAAACCTGAATTATATACATTAAAAAAATTTTTACATAATATAGATCAAAGCTCTAAGCACAATCCAAATAATTATGAATCTAAAATGCTTTTACATAAAATTAAACAAACTGAAGATGATTTACATGAAATTCAAAAATTAGTTGCACAACAAAGACTTGAATTAGCTGCTTATTTAAAAGCAAAGAATCATTTTTACACTGCAATTCGCAGATTAAGAAAGGCCAAATCAAATTAATCAATTTAGTCTATCGTCTATAATTTTATGAAGGCTATGAAAAGAGGTGACTATTTTGATTAATTTTATTTTAGGTATTATATTTACCACCATAGCATACCCTTTATTAGTAGGTATCACTGAATTGATACAGGTGGTTTTTGAAAAATGGAAATATCAAATAATGATAAAAATTACCAAAATAAAAAGTGAAATTATAAAAATCACAGATGAACAAAGTGGTGAAATTGTTCATAATGTGATTGGGTTCTAGTCACCAAGACCCAACACTTATGAGGAGGAGTTAGATGAGGACGACAACTTTTAAATTTTATGATACCAGCAGTCTATTAGTAATGGGAAGTGAGTTATTTAATAGTCGATTCGCCATTTCATCAATTACTTTAGAAGAGCTGGAATTGATAAAAGTATCCGCCAATAAAGACTCTGATATAAAATATGCGGCAAGACAATTATTAAATCAATTATACTATAATATTGATAAATACGATGTAATTAACTATCAACCAGAAATGCTTGAGCCTTTACATAAAGTTGGATTATATTTAGATAATAACGATATGCGAATTTTAGCTTGCGCAACTTATTATGATATAAAATATCATCCTGATGAAGTTGTATTTGTAACAAATGACATGTCTTTATTTATATTATCTAATTTAATTTTTGGCAATGATTCAATCGAAATGGTTGGATATGACCAAGAACCAGAATATGCTGGTTATATGGAAAAAACTTTATCAGATGATGAATTAAGTTATTTTTATTCAAATCAAAATGTAAATATATATAATTTAAATATCGGACAATATTTAATTATATATGATAAAAATCATAAACCAATAGATACAGTAGTATGGACTGGAATGTCGCACAGGCATTTAAAGTATGGTGTATTTTCTTCACGACTATTTGGCGATATTAAACCAATGCGCGGAGATATATATCAAGCTTGCGCGGTTGATAGTCTTTTACAAAATCAAGTAACAATGCTTAAGGGGGCGCCAGGCTCTGGCAAAACAACTCTTGCACTTGGATATTTATTTTCTAAACTTGAAAAAGGATAGATAAATAAAATTGTAATATTTTGTAATACAGTAGCTACACGCAATTCAGCTAGACTTGGGTTAATTTAAAGGATAAGGCTCAAGTAAAACCTTGTGAATTGCTGGAACATCCTTAGAGCCAATTAAACTACAACATACGAATGAAATAAGTCGAAGTGTGAATGTTTAAAAATTAGTTGGATTGGACAATCAGCAACCAAGTCCTGAATAGGGAAAGGCTCATCGACTATCGAAAACACACTATATAGTGGAAGTGAGTAGAGTAGGCTTAGGCCGAAGCGCAAGGGATTTAAACTAAAAAATTTTAGGTATCTTAGATAATAATTATCCAAGACTCTTAAAATGCAAGCATGATATTTATCTTGCTTTAAAAAATAGTTTAAATTAAGATATAGTCAGGTTTATAATGAAAATTATAAAATTATGTTTATCCTGGTACTCGTGATGAAAAATTACTTGATTCACAAATTGGTAACTTATTAATTAGTAAATTAGGCAGTCGTATGGAAGTAGAGGCATTAATTGATAATGAACAATTGATTTTATTGCCTTTATCTGATATTCGTGGATATGAAACACCTGACAATAGTGGTGTATATATTTCTGAAGCTCAAAATTTGGATATAGATATGATGCAACTTGCGCTCACTCGCATTGGTGAAAATTCAATATGTATTATTGATGGTGATGATAAAACACAAGTTGATTCACCCGCATATGCTGGTATTCATAATGGAATGAAAAGAGTGTCAAAAGTATTTCGCAATACTGATATATATGGTGAAATTGAATTACGATATGTTCATCGTAGTAAAGTTGCCGATTTGGCAAGAAAATTAACTTAAAGGAGAAAAATGTAATGAGTTTATTTAAGAACAAAACTAAAGCACCTGAGCATTCTAGAATTATTGGTATTTATACCGCTCAGACTAAGACTGTTTCTGTAATGGATAGTCCTGATACAGAGACAAAGAGTCCTAACGTACTTGATATTTTAAGCTATCATCAAAGTGTATATATTATTGATGATTTTAATCAAGAATATTTTAAAGTTATTTTAAGATATCAACCAAATAAAATTGGTTATGTAAAAAAATCTCATGGTAATTATATTATGTATACTGCACTTCCTTATTCAGTGCTTGTTCATGAAGAGGGCGAAATAACAGTTTACGATAATCCTACGGTGGAGAGCAATAAGGTAGGAACATGCAATCCTGGGGATCGTTTACTCATTGAAACAGAATGGGATCATTTCGGTAAAATTTTTAATAAACCTTGTTGGATTAATTTGGATGAAGTAAATAAACTTCGTCACTAATATATAAGGGGGCTAAAAGCCCCCTTTTTATTTTTTCGAAAGGATTAAAGTTATGGATAAAAACAAGAAAGTCAAAACCAAAAGAAAGAAAAAATCACAGCCAAAAAAAGAATTTTCTAAAGTTCTTTTAATCCAAGAATCAGCCCTAATTTGGGTAATTAGCCTTTCTTTTATTATTTTAGCTTATATATGTGTTAAAAATGCATATTTTGGTGAACTGCCTTGGTTAACTGCAATGGTTGGTCTCCCTTGGACTGCTTACGGTGTTAGTCAAGGTTTTTACTATAGAAAATCCACCAAAGAAAACACAAAAGATGGAGTTAAATATGAATCTGTCATGACAGAATTAAACGCTCGACTCGAACAAGAAGCAAATGCATTAAAATATAATTATACAACATCTGATAATATTGAGCAAAAAATGAATGAAGACTATGAAGAAAATTAATAATAATTACATAAGCCATAGGATGTCTTGATATCCTATGGCTTATTTTTATTGCAAAAAATTAAATTTTATGATATAATATATATAGTAAAGGAGGTATTATATATGACATCTAATAAAGAATATGAAATAACATCTTTCCCCGTTAATGAAAACGATATTATTCTTGTACGCTTTACTGATGAAATTGATTATGAAGAAGCTCGTAAAGTTTTTGAAGCTCTTCATCAGCAGTTTAATGAACATTTGGTAATTGCTGTACGTTCAGGTGTATATCTTGATGCCGTCTCTCGAGCGGACTATAAGAAATGGTTAGAAATGGAATTAGCCTGGCTTGAAGAGGGTAATAAAAATGAAGATATATTGTGATGGAAGTGCTTATCCAAATCCCGGTCCAGGTGGCTTCGGAGTAATCGTAGTTGACAATCACGAAAATTTTATCTATAATATATATAGAGAGAGATGTGAAAACACAACAAACAATCGCGAAGAACTAAAAGCTATCTTATATTGCTTAAAGAATTATGGAATTAATATCTATGAAGCAACTACATTAGATAGTTTTCTTTTTAATTTTCCAATTGTTTTTAGCGATAGTGCATACGCGGTTAATACATTTAATCAATGGATGTTTCAATGGGCTAATAATGATTGGAAAAATAGTTCTGGAAAGATAACCGAAAATGTTGATATTGTAAAAGAATATTATGAATTATATAAAAAAGGTTATCGTATACAATTAGAAAAAGTAAAAGGTCATAGCGGCGTTAAATGGAATGAAGTTGCAGATCGTTTAGCGTCAGCTGATGGCGATAAGGAGCATGATAAATGGAAAGAAAAAATAATTATGGAATAGATGATATAAAGTCACTCTCTTTCAAAGAAGGAATTAGATGCCGCGTGCAGATGTATCTCGGTAGCGCAGATAATGAAGGTACATATCAAGCATTCAAAGAAATTATTAACAACGCAACCGATGAAGCCCTCTGTGGATATGGAAATCAAATTGATATTAGCGTTGATGAAGACAATAACACCATTGAAGTTCAAGATTATGGTCGTGGTGTTCCTTTTGGTATCCGTGAAAACGGAGAAAATGTTTTAGTATCTATTTATTCAAAATCTCACACTGGTGGTAAATTTGAAGAAGGCGCATATAAAAATGTTTCAGGCTTAAATGGTATCGGAGCAAAATGTGTCTGTTTAAGTTCTAATGATTTTGTTGTTGAAAGTTGCCGTGATGGGAAAATGGCAAAAGCTATATTTTTCAAAGGCGATTTAATTGATTATCATGAATGTCCAACTAAACACGCTAATGGAACATTAATTCGCTTTAGCCCAGATCCAGAAGTGTTTAAAGATGAACCTATTCATTATAGTTTTCAACGCATATGCGAAGATATTAAGAACATTTCTTACTTATGTAGCGGAATCACGTTTAATTTATATGATATAAAAACAGGTACAAGAATAACACATTGTGCTAAAAATGGTATAATAGATTTTGTAAAAGATAATTTAAAAGACCCGATTCATCCACATATTATTCACGAAACTGTAACTGACGGTACCGATAAGTTAGAAATAGCATTTCAATGGGGGAGTAAGCATGAAACCTCATACGTTTTCGTAAATGGTTTACGTTGCCCTGAAGGCGGTTCCCCGATTACAGGCGCAAAAATGGCAATTACCCGTACATTTAACACTTTAACAGGTGAAACTTATGATGGAGAATTAATTCGTGCAAATTTATTTTATGTAATTAATTGCTCTGTCGCGCAGCCTAGTTTTGCTAATCAAACTAAGACTAAAATTAATAATGCTAATTTAAGAGCCATGGCCTCAACAGCATTTTCCAATGCTTTAAAGATGATGGAAAAAGCATATCGTGATGAATTTGCTACAGTAGCTAATTTAGTCAAACGAGTTACTAAAGCTGACGCAGCCGCAGAAAAAGCTCGTAAGCAGGCTTTAGAAACGACAAAAGATATTGAACGCAATCAAAAGCGCAAAGTATTCTCGTCTGATAAATTAAAAGATGCAGAATATTTAGGCACAAACTCCACACTTCTAATAGTAGAGGGTAATTCGGCTATGGGCGGTATGGCACAAGCTCGTGATTATAAGAAATATGGACTTTTAGCTATTCGTGGTAAATAAAATTGCCACTATTTACCTAACCAGTAATCACTGGGGTCATTTAAAAAATGGCTAACGGGGGAACCTGACCGGTTTCTGAAAATGACTATTTCAGATAAGACGAAGGTAGTCCCGTGAGGACTTATGAATTTGTTTAAAAATATTTTCATAAAAAGGAGGTGAAAATATGCAGTCTGGAGACATTTTTGGACTTTTAACATTGATTAAAAAAGTCCCACAACCAGAAAATAAGAAAAGAAAAGGGACATATTGGTTATGTGAGTGCGCTTGTGGACAACAATGTATAAAACATTATCAAGACTTATGTTCTGGAGACACTAAATCTTGTGGATGTTTAAAAAAACGCAATCCGATTTATGATAAAAATAATTTAGAAATTTCTAACAAAGCTGGTATTTATGGATTTCAGAATATTTTTAATGGTCATTGGTATATTGGAAAAGCTAAAAATTTATATGAAAGATATTGTGACCATAAGCGAGATTGGAAATCGCATCAGGAAAAACAGTTTTATCAAGCTATTGAAAAATATGGTTGGGAAAATTTTAACTATTATATTTTAAAAGAATATTTAGAAATCCCTCAAAAAGAAGAACTTGCTCAAATGGAAGAATTTTATATTAAAAAATATGATGCATATCATAATGGATATAATGCTTCAGATAAAAGTAATGGTGGTTTCTATTCTAGTGAGCATCAAAAAAAATGTACAAAAATATTACAAGAATTGAATGAAAAACAAAAAAATGAAAATCATCCAAATACAGATTTTTCTAAAGAAGATATTTTAAACATTTTTGACTTGGCAATGCGAGGAGCTCCAGTAAAAGTAGTTTATGAAAAATATAAAAATCATAATATTACTTATGATTCTTTTAAAGCTATTTACCGTGGAGAACATTTTAAAGATTATTTGCCGAAAAATTGGGATAAAAGACCAGCTGTTGCTACTAATGCAAAGCTTTGGGGGGAGCAGGTAATTGATATAAAAACTCGTTTTGCCAAAAATGAATCAATTGAAAGTATTTATGATGATTATAAAAACTATTGCTCTATATTAGATTTAAAGCGAATAAAAAATAATCAAACCTATAAACAAATTCATCCTTGTATCGACTAATCGCGTTGTTGCGATGTAAGATTTCTATTGATACGAAATCTGAAAAGGTAAACACCATAAATTAGTTTAGTCAACTAATTGGTGAAAATATAGTCAGCACCATTAGAAATAATGGATAATGTGAAAATTATTAATTGCTTATCTAATAGTGAGGAAGATATTTATCAAAACGAAGAAATTAAATTGCTTTTAAGTGCAATGAATATTATTCCCGGGCGCTATGACGCTTCAAAATTGCGTTATGGCAAACTTGGTATCTGCGTCGATGCGGATTAACCTAAAAAATTGAGTCCGCTTAAAATCTCTTAAACTGCGGGAAAACCCTTAGAGCCTTAATAACTAAACATATATAGGAATATATATGCGGCGTTTAGTAACGGAAACGGTATAGTAACATCATTAAGGATTGGGCAATCAAACGCATCGAAGCCTCCAGAACGGAGGAACGTTCAACGACTATAATAGGGACTTCAAATTTGAAGATGGTATAGTCTAATCCCTAAATTTATAGAGTTTTATCCATAAAAATCTACCTAATAGTAGAGGTGATAATGATGGCTAAAAATATAAAAAGCGTAGATGAATCCGTAAAAAAACAAATTATTCAAGATTATCAAAATTGTAAATCTATCAGACAAATTGAACAAGATTATGGAGTCACGCGTTATTCAGTAGCAAAATATCTAGAAGAACAAAAAATTAAAACAACTAAAGGCAATCGTCATAGAAAATATATTCATCAATTTGATTACTTTAAAGTAATTGACAGTGAAGAAAAAGCCTATTGGTTAGGTTTCATGTTTGCAGATGGGTATATAGTAGATCATAGCAATAGGTATAGTGAAGATAAATTTGGAATTACTCTTCATAGTGATGATATTAAAACATTAGAAAAATTCAAAAGTTCAATAGGTTCCACCAATCCTATTACGAATGTTTCTTATAATGGACGTTCATTGCGAAGAATCATAATGAGTTCTCAAGAAACAGTTGATGATTTAATTAGTCATGGTTGTATAAAACAAAAAAGTTTAATATTAAAACCACCAACAGATATACCAAGTGATTTAATTCATCATTTTATTAGAGGTTTTTTTGATGGGGACGGTTCAATATTTTGGAACAAATCAGAATTTGAACGTCATGAAACATGGAGCATGCCATCCTATAGTATATCAATTACATCTACAAAAGAAATGATTGAATGGATTATTGATCAAATTGGTTTTGGAAAAATTCAAAAAGAAGAGCGACGAGAAAATACTTGGTATTATAGACAAAATGGTAACAAAAAAGTTAAAGCCTTTTGCGAATACATTTATAAAGATGCTACGATTTTTATGGAAAGAAAATATAAACTCTATCAAGATTTAGTTAAAATATCAGGAAACTGAGGGTGTAAATGTCAGATGGTTATCACATCGGATTATTAATTATGGCTGCTTTAACATATTTAGCTCCAGAATTTATTAAAGAAGGTCGTCTATACTGGTTGCGTTCACCCCTTTGGGTTGTATCTACTGGAAAAAAACGCAGTTATTATTTTGATGATGATGAATTCAATGCAGTACGTGGACAAATAAAAGGTGAAATTAAACGCGCAAAGGGTTTAGGCACATTAACGCCTGAAGAAGCGCAAGAATCAATGTTTACTGAAGAGTTCCAGCGTTTAGATAAACTGGAATATACTCCAGAAGCAATAAGTTTACTGTGTGATTTAATGGGTACAGATATTGTTCCACGTCGCGACTTTATATTTAACAATGTTGACTTTACGGAGGTAGCAGAATGAGTGAACGTATATTTAAACATGTAAAAGTTATAGCTGGTCAATATATTAATCGAATAGGAATAGCTGACTTTACTTTTACCGCAAAAACACATAATGTAATATTTTATCCTACTGGCGGTCATCCATATCGCGTTTGTTTAAAGGCGAAAGAGGTAATAATAAATGAGTGATTTAAAACAAGTAATTAGTGATTCTTTCGTACAATATAGCGGAGCTGTTTTGCAATCTCGCGCCCTTGTAGACGCGCGAGATTGCTTAAAACCTTCAGCTCGTCAAATATTTTATTCAATGTATCAACATCATTTAACGCATAATAATCCTTTCAAAAAAACCACTAATGCTGTCGGCACAGCAATGGTAGATTTTTATGTACACGGTAAACTAAAATAAATAGTGCTATAAAAGTTGATCAATTTTGTGTAGAGTATTACTTATAGATGAATTGCCGTGTCTAAATCGCTGAAAAAAACTGGGAACCTAAGTTATTAATATAATAAGGTAATCAGAGGTGAAGGCTTGATTTAAAGGCCAAGTCAGCCGCAACGCATAGAGGATGAACCTTTTATTAATAAAAGAATATAATTCCTCCACGAGGCAGCGACTTATTTAATTAAATAAGAAAAGATATGCTGAACTTATAGGAAACTATAAGAACTATAGGATAAAAAGCCTATAGGATAACAAATTGGATACTTCTGCGGAAGGCATTATTATGCGTGCGGGCCAGCCTTTTGCCATGCGTTATCCTCTAATTGAAGTAGAAGGTAATGGAGGTTCTCCAATAGAAAGTGGAAACTGGGCAGCTATGCGTTATACATCGGCGCGTTTAAGTGAATTTTCTAATTATCTTTTTACTGATATTAAAAAAGATACAATTGCGGAATGGCGCAACAATTATGATGATACTCAACAGTATCCTGCAGTTTTGCCTTCAAAGGGATTTTATAATATAGTCAATGGTACTACTGGAATTGGTATGTAATAATGCCTGTATTATTACCTTTCCTTCTCATCAAAGGGGTCAATAATTATAATAAATAATTGTTGGCTAACGGGGAAGTCTGACTCATTTTTTGGACAAGATTGTTTAAAACCTCAATCATAATTTTCATATAATTATGAAAATAAAATGAAAGATAATCCCGTGGGGAGTCTTTTTAAGGAGGATTTTAAATTATGATTTATAACGATATTCCAAAAAATATAATTGGTATTTATAAAATAAATTTTCCAAATGGGAAAATTTATATTGAACGAGCAAAAAATATTAAAACTAGAATTTGGGAACATTTTTCTAAAAAAGATAATACTATTTGCTAGTCTGCTATTTATAAATATTATTCTACTTATCAAGATATTGATATTGATATTTTAGAAACTTTTGATAATTATAATTTTAAATTAATATGCGAGCGAGAAAAATATTGGATTAAATATTATAATTCATTTGAAGACAAAATAATTGGTTATAATATGTCTGAGGGCGGTGATGGCGCAGACACTGGAATTAATAATCCTAGTGCTTGTTTCGATAAAGCCAATATTGAAACTGTTTATCAATTATTGCAATAGGGGTTAACTAATGAAAGCATTGCTGCTCAATTTAATGTGCATCCTGACACTATTGGCAGAATTAATCAAGGAAAAAGTTATTTCAACAATAATTTGAATTATCCTATTAGAAAAAAAGATAATAAAGCTGGCTTTCATAATGGAGCAGCTAAAAACAAAGAAATTTACGCTAAAATTATTAATTTATTAAAAACAACAAAATTATCAAGAGAAGAAATAGCTAAATAGACAAATTCTTCTGTATCATTAATTTCTAGTTTAAATCAAGGAAAACATTTTTATTGTAAAACTTTAACAGAAAATTTTCCAATTCGAATAAATAATAGAAGAAATAATAAATTAACAGAAGAAGAAATTCAATAGATCAAAAATGATTTAAAAAATTCAAATTTATCTATTATCAAATTAGCAGAAAAATATCATTGTAGTAGAGATACAATTGGAGATATTAATAATGGTAAAATATATTCAATTTTGAATGAATTATATCCCATTAGAATCGCAAAGAAAAAATCATCTTAAAAAAGAAACCTGTATCGACTAGTCGCGGATCGGCGACGTAGGGGTGCTATTGATACGCACTTCGAAACGGTAATTGTTATTATAGAAATATAATAATTAAGAGATAGTCAGTACTTATAGAAATATAAGAGTATACGATTGGTATGGCATCTAGTGTACCTCAATTTAACATTAAAGATATTAATTTAGCTTTAGAAAAGTTAACCTTAAATCCAAATTGTACTTTTGATGATATTTATTGCGCTCCAGACTTTGCTACTGGCGCAATTCTGGTCAATGCGAGCGAAGTAAAAGAAGCAATTAAAAATGGGCACGGCGCCTCATGTAAATTGCGTTCAGTTATAAATTATGATGCGAAAGAAAATTGTTTAGAAGTAACAGAAATTCCATATGGTGTTTATACAAACACAATTTGTAAAGAATTGGAAGAAATTGAACAACGGGAAGATAATCCCGGCATTGAGCGTCATAATGATTTAACAAAGAAAACTGTTTTAATTAAAATATATTTGCATAAAGGCGTAGTACCAGAAAAAGTAATTCGTTATCTTTACAAAGAAACTTCTTTACAATATTATTTTGGTATTAATTTCACACTTTTGGATGCTGGAAGATTTCCGAAAGTATTTACTTGGAAACAACTTCTTCAAGCACATATTGACCATGAAAAAGATGTATATCGTCGAGGATTTGAGTATGATATTAATCAATATCGTCATCGAATTCATATTATTGATGGTTTATTGATTTGTTTAGCTAATATTGATGAAGTTATTGCTGCCATTAAACAGGCTAATTCAGTAGCTGATGCAAAAATGGCATTAATAAAAAATTTCATATTAGATGAAGAGCAAGCGCAAGCTGTATTAGATATGAAACTAAGCCGTTTAGCGCATCTTGAAATTGAAAAATTAAGACAAGAAAAAAATAATTTATTAAATGAAATCGCTCGTATTGAAGATATTCTAAATGATACAATTAAATTTAATAATCAATTAATTGAAGGATGGCGTGCTATTGCTAAAAAGTATGGTGACCCTCGCCGCACTCAAATTCTTAATATTAATTTAGAAAATACTGATGATGAAGTAATAACTCCTGAAAATTGTATGATTATATTAACACATGGCAATACCATAAAGCGCATTCCTTCTGATATCTATAAGCCTCAAAAGCGTAAAGGCAAGGGGGTAAAGATACAAGAAGAGTTAACTTCAATGATTATTCGTACTACAACTGCTGATTCATTAATGATATTTAGTGATAGTGGTAAATTGTATCGTTTGCCTGTTGCGGATATTCCAAATGGTGATAATAAGAGTAAAGGTATTCCAGTAGATAGTTTAGTTGCAATGGAGCATGGCGAACATGCACAAGTTATTTATTCGCTATATAAAAATACTAATTCTGAATATGTTTGCTTTATTACCAAACAGGGTTACATGAAGAAAACTGAATTGTCTGAATACATAAAAACGCGTAAAAAGACAGGTTTAAGTGCTATTACTCTGCGCGAAGGTGATCAACTTGCCAATGTAGTATTACTGAAGGATGAAGATGTAATTGTAGTTACTAAAAAAGGTTATGCGCTTAGATTATCTACAACAGATTTGACTGCAAGTAGTCGATTGACTGTTGGAAATATTGCAATTAATCTCAAAGAAGATGATGAAGTTGTGTGCGTCTTGCCTATCCATAATGATACTGATGATTTGGGCTTGTTCTTTGATGGTGGATATGGTAAACGTGTTCGCTTAAATGAAATTCCCAAGCAAAATCGCCGCACACGTGGTATAATGGTTTCAAAGGGAGAAAATGATATTGTAGCTGCTACTTTAATTCAAGATGGAGATCAGGTTCTCATTTTTGGTGATAAAAATTCCATTCTTTTGGAGGCTACGGAGATACCTATAATGGGACGTGCGGCGCAAGGCAATTTAATGATACAGAATAAACAGATTAAATCAGTTAGCAAAATATGAGATAGTGGGAGAGCTTGTCTCTCCCCTCTTTCTTTACTTTATAAAAATATTTTTGTATAATATATATGTAAGAAAAATAAAGGAGAAAGCTATGGATAAGGATTATATTATCAATGAAATGCACAATTTAATAGACTTCTTAAATCAAGCGACGGAAGCTTATGATAAGGGTGAGCCTATTATGTCCGATGCAGATTGGGATAAAAATTATTTTCAACTTGAGCGCATGGAGCGCTTAAGCGGTATAATTTTGCCCGAATCCCCCACAGCTAAAATCCATTTTGAAGTAAAAACATCCCTCTCTAAAGTTAAACACGATCATCCTATGCTCTCTTTAGCAAAGACTAAGAGCGTAGAGGAAGTTAAGGATTTCTTGGGCCGGTCTAATAGTGTCCCATGGGTAGCTATGGCAAAGATGGATGGTCTTACTTGTTCTCTTACATATGAAAATGGTGTGTTGGTAAAAGCTGAGACACGTGGCGATGGAAATGTTGGAGAGGATATTCTTCATAATATGAAAATCAATCCAACTATTCCTAAACATATTCCATATAAGCAACGTGTTGTATTAGATGGTGAAATTATTTGTACTTATAAGGATTTTAAAGAATTTGAAAGTGAATTTAAAAATCCAAGAAATTTTGCAGCTGGTAGTATAAGATTATTAGATGCGAAAGTATCATACAATCGCAAATTAACATTTGTGGTTTGGGACGTAATTGAACCATTTGATACTGCCGAAAATACACTTTCTGCACAGTTACAGGCAGCTGATATGTATGGTTTTGAGATTGTTCCATACTGGTGTTGCTCTAAGCAGGATGAAAATTTAAAGGCAGCAATTGAACTCATTAAAGTTCGTTCCGAAAAAATGAGCTATCCAATTGACGGCGTTGTATTCAAATATGATGATTTAAGTTTGCGTGATACATTTGGCTCAACCGCACATCATTTTAATAATGCTATTGCGTATAAGTTTGAAGATGAATTATATGATACGACTTTAAAGTCTATTGAATGGACAATGGGTCGTACTGGAATCCTTACACCAGTAGCGATATTTGAGCCAGTTGATGCCGATGGGTCTATTGTGGAACGAGCTAGTTTACATAATATTAGCATAATGGAAAAAATATTGGGTAAACCCTATGTAGGACAACATATTAAAATTTCAAAACGCAATATGATAATTCCACAAGTTGAATGTTATGTTGAAAATATAATGAATGATACTTTTGAAACATATATATCAATTCCTACCAAATGTCCCATTTGTGCTCACAAAACTCAAATAAAGGAGAATGAAGGAGTTAAAGTACTGGTATGTACTAATTCTTATTGCCCCGGTTTATTAATTAATCGATTAGATCATTATCTTGGCAAAAAAGGATTAGATGCAAAGGGTGTATCAGTAGCCACTTTAGGTCAACTAATTGAATGGGGGTGGGTTAATTCTATCACCGACATCTATCATTTAGATGACTATGCTAGCATATGGGAGAAAAAGGACGGATTCGGACCCAAATCCGTAGAGAACATTTTAATCGCCATTAAAACTAGTTCTCACACTACCTTTGAGCGTTTCCTGTGTGCTCTTGGGATTCCTCTAATTGGGGCAACTGCATCACGAGATTTAGCAACACGATTTAAAACGTATAATAATTTTAGAGATGCAATTAAAAATAACTTTCAATTTTTTACGTTGCCTAATTACGGATGGGAGAAACATAATGCCATCATGAAATTTAATTATGATGAAGCAGATGAACTCGCAAAAAATTATATAATATTTGAGGAATCTCCAATAGAACAGCAAGTGGAGAAATCATTGGAAGGAAAAACAATCGTAATTACTGGGCGGCTGCGGCAATACCCTAATCGCGTCGCTCTTCAAAAGGATATCGAGAAACATGGAGGCAAGGTTGTTTCTACCATATCTTCTCGGACAGATTATCTTATTAACAATGATATTACATCAACCTCAACTAAAAATGCTGAAGCGAAAAAGTTGAATATTCCTATTATCTCTGAGGACGACTTTAAGCAGCAGTTCTTGACTTTGTAAAAAATTTATTGTATAATAAGTATGTGAATAAGGAATAAATATGACGAAACGCGAAATTAAGCGCACTGCGCAACGGCTAGCTGAACTTGAGTTAATTATGCGAAACTCTGATGACCCCAATGCGCGATATGCTGCGCAAGAAGAAACAATAGATATTTGCAATCGATATGGTGATCTTGCAGATATGGAAAAGATTGACGAAGAAGTTTTAAAAATACTCAATCAATCTTGATTTTCTTAAAAATTTTTTGTAAAATAATAATGTAAGCAAAAGAAATGCTACAAATAATAATAAAAAATATTTAATTTAAAGGAGAATTTTTACTATGGCTATGAAAGAAAATTCAAAAAACGTTCTTAATTATCTGAAGAATAACAACGGTGTTAATCTCACTTCTGCTGATGTTGCTGAGGCTCTTGGTCTCGAAAAGCGTCAGGTTGATGGTATTTTTACTTCTGCTATTCAGCGCAAGAAGCTGGGTGTTCGTACCGTTGCTGAGATTGAGCTTGAGGATGGAACCCATAAGCAAGTCAAGTTCCTCTCTCTTAATGATGCTGGTATGGCTTTCGATCCCGATGCTGAGGAAGAGTAATCGAATAAAGTCTTTCAAATAGGGGCAGGGCAAGTTTCTGCCCCTTAATTTTTTAACTTATGCCGATTGAACTATCACTTTTAATAATATTTGGAACAATAAGTCTGATTTCCATCGGCGCACACTTTTATATTTATTTTAGTAGAAAGCACTCAATTATTCGATAGAAGAAGTCGATTGCTATTCTACAAGAATAGAGAGACAATTTGCACCTTGAGGCGCTTGAAGCTTCTCAACTCATTGAGCAGGAAAATAATACTATCCGAGATTTACAAGAACAAGAAGATGCGCTTAATCTTAATATTGGTTCTTTATAGTCAGAAGAAGCTGAACTTAATGCTCGCATTAAGCAATTAGATTTTAATGCACGAACAACTGAAGAAATGGCAAGAGAAGCTGTCAGCGCCATTTATGATAAAGCTAAAGCGCGAATGGAAACTTCCTTTGAGGAAAGTGCTCAACGAGAAGCTGAAAATTATCAAGAAGAAATTGATAAGTATCGATCAGATTTTTTAATCATAAAAGAAGAGTTCGTAAAAGAAATTGCGGAATTGCGCAAACAATTAATATCAGAGCGTCATAGATTAAATGAAAGTCAAGAAAAAACTCGTGCAGCTATTGAATCTTATAAACGCATGATGCTTGATGCGCAACAACAAAGTTTCTATATGTTACAAATTCCTTCTACTGACCTATTGGAGATTGAAAAATTACGAAGTATTACTCCGTATTTACATAATCCAGAAACTCTCAATAAACTTATTTATAAATGTTACTATGAAAAACCTACAACAGATTTAATTGGTCGTGTCGTAGGAGATAAAGTTAGTGGCATTTATAAAATTACAAATACTAAAAATGGTATGTGCTATGTAGGTCAATGCGTGCGTTTTGCCGACCGTTGGCGCCAGCACATAAAACGCGGGTTAGGCGCTGAAGCGCAGACTCGCAATAAGTTGTATCCAGCTATGCAAGCCGATGGTGTTGAGAATTTTATGTTTGAAGTAATCGAGGAATGTCCTCCAGAACTTTTAAATGAACGAGAAATCTATTGGCAAAATTATTTTGGAGCGAAAGAATTTGGTTATAGTATTAAATGAGGTAAAATTATGATGATTAAAATTTTTACAACTGACAAAGATGGTAAAATTACATTTACAGTCGATGAATTAAAATAGTTGTTATATGAAGCTTTTTAGGAAGGTTATCATAGTAAGGGAATAAGTTATATATCGACAAATCCGAACTGGACTTCTTCCACTTATACAACTATGTCTTCACCTTCTGATAGCGGTATTAATTTAATAATAGAAAATGCTGGAGATTTAAAAAATGAAATTTGAAAATATAAGAGTGTTTAATTTTGAAGGAGCATTTCGAGGAATGCGGAATCCTCATAATAGCTGGAATAAATCTTTAAGCGAATTTGGAACTAAGCCTATTATTGTATTCGGTGCGACTATATAGAGTCTAGCGACAAAATGGTTGGAAGCAGCTCATTTAAATATGCTCGATCCCGATTATGATACTTTATATGCCAAGACTGTAAAAGATACTGCACAGCGTTCTACTATTCATACTGATGGTAGTTATGTAGAATATGCTGCTTTGTGTCCTGATGATTTGAATCTTGCTCATAAGCTTATTATGGCTGGTCCAGAGCATCGTAAATTTATGCGACAAATTATGGTATCTGTTGATATTACTGCTCCACTCTACTGGTGGAAAGAATTTGATACCTACAAAGTAGGTACTACAGCTAACTCGACTTCTACTATGCATAAACTTACAAGTAAACCAATTACATTAGATTGTTTTGAAATTGATGACTATCATTCTGATGTAATGCATGAAATCGAAACTGGATTAAATGAATCAGCAGCAAAAACTATAATTAATATTTGTGAGTCATTACGTCAAAAATATCTTGAGACAAAAGATAAGAAATATTGGAAAGAATTGATTCGTTGGTTACCAGAAAGTTTTTTGCAAACTCGTACAGTCACTATGAATTATGAAAATCTTTATGAAATGTGTTTGCCAACTCAGCGTAGATACCATAAATTAACTGAATGGTCGAAAGATTTTATGAAATTTGCACGACAGTTACCTTATGCGGATGTTCTGCTTTTTGGAGACGAAATATCTAAGTAAAGATTGAAAAAAAATAAAAAATTTGTTATAATAATAATACAGAAATGAAAATAAATTAAAGGAGAAGTTGATAATTATGAAGAAAAATATGATTAATTAGACACATATTGAAGGAATTTTATATGCACATAAACTTGAGGCTAAGGAATCTGGTCAAAAATCTAAAAACCCTGGCACCCCATATGTAACTGGCACTATTGATATTGCTACTGATAATAATCATACCAATATTGTATCTGTTCATTTTACTTATGTTGCACCCACTTATCCTAATAAGACTAAGAAAAACCCAAATTATCCTATTCTTATGGATATTCTTAACGGTAAGATTAAAACTGTTATGGATTCTGATTGGAGTGAAGCTGCACGTATTCGTATTGATTCTGCAATCGGTTTAAATGAATGGTATGATACTACTACTAAAGATGAGGAAACTTTGGTAAGTACAAAGCGTAATGAAGGTGGCTTTATCCATATTATTACTGATAATAATCTTGATGCTGATGAGAAGCGTCGTAATACTTTCAAAGTTGATATGATTATCACAGGAACTACTGAGCGCGAAGGCGACCCCGATAAAAATATTCCTGATGGTCTTATTGTTAAGGGTTGTATTTTTGATTTCCATAATGCTCTGCTTCCTGTAGATTTTATTGCAACCAATCCTAATGCAATTAATTATTTCCTTGGTTTAGGCGCTAGCTCTAAAGAACCCGTATTTACTAATATTTGGGGTAATCAAGTATCTGCCACAGTAACTCGCACAATTACAGAGGAGTCTGCATTTGGCGAGCCTTCTATTCGTGAAATTAGTCACAGTCGTAAGGACTGGGTTATCACTGGCGCACGTGCTGAAGCTTATGAATGGGATAGTGAAGATACTATTACTGTAAATGAACTCAAAAAGGCAATGAGTGATAGAGAAGTGGAACTTGCAGCAAAGAAACAGCGTGCGGCTGAATGGAGAGCTAATCAAGCTAATGCGATTAAGACAACCGCTGCTCCTGCAACAGGTGATTTTAAGTTTTAATTAAATAAAGGCAAGTCTTCTTGCCCTTTTAGAAAAGGAGTAAATTATGGCAAATTCACTATTGAGTATTAAACCACATAAAGTTAGTAGAGATTTAAGAGGATATTCAGTATTCTTCTATGGAGCTGCAAAGAGTGGAAAGACCACTGTCGCCTCTAAATTCCCTGATGCATTATTGCTTGCGTCAATATAATTAAATAATAGGAAGTGTAAATATGGCTGATTTATATACTATCGCTCGTATAAATGGCGGAGCGATTGCTTGGACGGAAGAACAAGTAGCCTATATTATAGATAAATATTTAAATGAAAAATATACTTTAAAACAGTTAGGTAGAGAATTTGAGTGCTCTTACTCAACTATTAGAAATTTGTTAAATAAACATAATATTAATTCAAGAGGGAACAAGCAAGGTTATCCTAGAGATGAATTTTATTTTAATAAAATTGATACTGAAGAAAAAGCTTACTGGTTAGGTTTCTTGTATGCTGATGGCTGTGTTCATAGTAATAATAATGAAGTATCTATAAATATTACAGATAAAGAACATATTGAAAAATTTAAAAAAGCTATAAAGGCTTTTAACCATCAAATTACAACTACACAAGATAAGCGTTTTCCAAAAGCAAAAAGATTATATCAATTTAGTATTAAAGATAAACAACTACACAAAGACTTAATTAAATGGGGCTGTGTTCCTCAAAAAAGCTTATTAATAAGTAAAATTCCAAATATTCCTAGAGATTATGTATCTCATTTTTTAAGGGGATATTTTGATGGAGATGGTAGTTTACATTATTTACGAGGAACTAATAATTATAGAATTTCTTTTATTGGCACTAAAGATTTTTTATTAGACGTCCAAAAAGAATTGCAAATTAATGTTAGTTTGCAAGAAAATGTCGCTGGGAAAGCTTTTTTATTACAGATTGCTGGAAGAAAACAGGTCGAAAGAATATTAAAATATTTATATCAAAATTCTACAGAAAGTATTCGTTTAAATAGAAAATATCAGAAATATTTAGACTGCTTAGAATGGGCGCATCGCCATTGAACTTATAAATATAAGGTGTGAATAAGTCTTTACTTATTTGCTAACAGGGAATGTCTAATACTGTTAAGCCTTGGGTATTAGAAGAATCCTGTGCTAAGCTATTTTATTTAAAATAGAAAGTCAATCGACTATTCCTTTTAGGAAGTAGGTTTAAAGTGCAAATCTTTATTCCGAAGCGGTGGCGGAACATGTTATGTTCGTGATATAGTCAATTTATAAATGTCGAGAAAGGCTATAACGCAATTCCCGGAATTATGGTAAAGCCTATTAATTCTTGGTCTGAATTCAAGAAAACTTTACGTGAATTGAATGACCCAGAAGTCAAAGAACTGTTTAAAACAGTTATTATTGATACTGCAGATATCGCATATAGTTATTGTGAAAAGGCTATTTGCTCACAAGAAAGTAATGAAAAAGTTACTTATGAGGCAATCGGCGATATCCCCTATGGTAAAGGATATAAGCTCGTTATGCAAGAGTTTGATGAATGTCTTCGTAAGATTATTCAGATGGATTACGGTCTTGTTATAATTAGTCACGATGTTGATAAGACATTTAAGGATGAAACTGGTACGGAGTTTAATCAGATGGTTCCTACTTTGGATACTCGAGGTCGTTTAGTTTGTGAACGTACTTGTGATATTATTGGTTATGCTCGTGAAGTTCAGACTGAAAATGGCGAAGTTGTAACTAAACTTTTTATGCGTGGAACTCCTCGCTTTATTGCTGGTTCTCGTTTTAAGTATATCCCTGCAGTAATTGATTTTAATTATGATTCACTAGTGAATGCAATTGGTGAAGCAATTGATAAAGAAGCTGCTGAACATAGTAACAATTTTGTTACGGATGAAAAAGCAAATCGTGAGGCCCCGACTACTTCTTATAACTTTAATGCATTAATGGATGAATTCCAGTCCATCGTTGGACATTTAATGCAGACCAATAGTCCAACTATGGCTCAGAAAATTACAAAAATTGTAGAGAGTCATCTTGGAGTTGGAAAGAAGGTTGGAGAATGCACACCGGCACAGGCTGCAGAACTTGACCTTATTGTATACGACTTAAAGCAGCTTTCATAACAGATAATTTCGGTCAACTCACGGTTATTATAACTGTGAGTTGATTTTTTTACAAAAATATGATATAATAATAATAAAGGAGGATATATGCATCGAGTTAAATGTTATTATTGTGGTCAATATTTTGATCGTGACAAAGAACCTGCGGTTAAGCTTGAGAATATGAATCGATATGCTCACGAAAAATGCAACCTTGATAACGCAAATCCAACTCGACAAGAGCAAATTGAATTAGAAGAATATATTAAAAAGCTCTTTAAGATGGATTATGTGCATCCAGGTATTCAAAAGCAAATAGTTGAATATACAACGAAAATGGGATTTTCATATTCAGGCATATATCGCACATTATTTTATTATTTTGAAGTATTACATAATCGTCCAATTCTCTCTAATCCAACTATTGGTATTGTGCCGTATGTATATCCTGTGGCAAAGGAATATTATTATAAATTATATTTAGCTAAAAAATTAAATGAGAATAAGACGATTTCTAAACCTGATGAAGTTGTGGTAGTAATAAAATCTCCACAGCGTGAACCTATAAAAAAGAGAAAACTTTTTACATTTTTAGATGAGGAGAATGCTGATGACGAGTAAATATGTTGATGTTCCAAGTATAATGCAAGTTATTGGATGCGTTTATAATAATCCAAGCTTATTGGACTTCACAGATAAGTATACTATCACAGATGAAGATTTTCCTGATGAATTTCATCGCATTGTATTTGGCGCTATATATAAGATTTATGAATTAGGCGCACAAAAAATCACGTTAGAAAATATTAGTGACTTTTTAAGCAGTCGTCCGAAAGCAGAAGCAGTATTTAAAAACAATAAAGGTAATGAATGGATTGCAAAAGTATCTGAGTCAGCAATTGGCGATGCATTTGATTATTATTATGGCCGAATGAAGAAGATGTCATTATTGCGAGCATATGATAAATATGGTATTGATGTATCAGATATCTATGACCCAGATAATATTTTAGACACTAAGCGCAAACAAATGCAAGAAGAATGGTTAGATAATTCAACCTTAGAAGATATTGCAAACAAGGTTGATGGGAAAATTGAGTCTATTCGCGCTGAATATGTAGATAATGAATTTGGCGAAGCAACACAAGCTGGAGAAGGGGCATTAGAATTAATTGACCGTTTGAAAGCATATCCAGAAGTTGGAGTACCATTATATGGTCCACTTATTAACACAGTTACGAGAGGCGCACGATTAAAGAAATTTTATCTGCGTTCAGCTCCTACTGGCGTTGGCAAATCTCGTAGTATGATTGCAGATGCTTGTTTTATTTCTTGTAATAAAATTTATGATGAAATTTTTGGATGGATTAAAAATGGAACTTGTGAACCTACTTTGTATATAAGTACAGAGCAAGATATAGAAGAATTGCAAACAATGATGCTTGCGTTTTTAGCAAATGTAAATGAGGAACATATTATTAATGGAAAATATCAAGGTGATGAAGAGGATAGAGTCCGCGAAGCCGCCACAGTACTTGCGAGTGCCCCGCTATATATTGAACAGTTGCCTGACTTCTCCCTACAAGACGTTGAGGATAAAATTAAGAAAAATATCCGTGATCATGACATTAAATACGTCTTTCACGACTATATTCATACTTCCCTTAAAATATTGGAAGAAATCACTCGTCGAAGTGGCGGAATTAAACTTCGAGAAGATAATATCTTATACATGCTTTCCATTCGGCTTAAAGATATATGTAACAAGTATGGAATCTTTATAATGTCTGCAACGTAGTTAAATATGGATTATCAACAAGCTACAACTCCTGACCAAAACTTATTGCGTGGTGCAAAAGCTATTGCAGATTGGACAATTCTTTATAACTTATTTATTATAGTTTTTATAATGGATTGAAGATGAAACTTCAATCTATTATGGGAGCAACAAATATATGAAGAAAAAAATTTTTTCACAAGATGAGATATAGAGTATTATTGATTTATATTTAAATTATAATACGTTATAGTTTATTGGAAAACAATTTAATGTGGATAGAAGCGTAATTCGACGAATATTAATAGAAAATAATATAGAATTACGACGTACAACTCCAAAATATCACTGTAATACTATGATATTTTCTAAAATTGATACATCAGAAAAAGCATATTGGTTAGGATTTTTTGCAGCTGATGGAATTAATTATAGAAGAGCTACAAATGCAACAATTGGATTAAATTTGCATAGAAAAGATAGAGCACATTTAGAAAAATTTAGAGAATTTTGTAATAGCGATAGCGTGATTGTAGATTATATTGCTACTGAAGGCTATTCTAATAATACTCCAATGTCTAAATTAATTCTATACAGTACCCAAATATCAGATGATTTAACAAAACATGGAGTGCCACCTCGTAAAAGTTTAATTTTATAGCCACCAAATATTGATGATCAATATTATTTATCTTTTATTTGTGGTTATTTTGATGGAGATGGTTCAATTTCTAAATCATCTCAAAGCAATAACTATAATTTAACCATTTGTGGCACACAAGAAATATTAAATTGGATAAATGATATTTTAAAAATAACTAATCATTTAGAGCAACGAATTGACACTACTAAAAATAGTTATTATATTCGCTGCGGAGGAACTAATAAACCCTATAATATATTAAAAAAATTATATTCATCCTGTACTTATCATTTAGATAGAAAATATGAATTATATAAAGAATTAGAAACAGTCGTTTTAAGTAGAAATACTTAAAATTATTATCTCGTGAATTGCTGGAAAATCCTTAGAGCCGCATAAACTACAACATAGAAATGAAAAATGTTCAAGTGTGAATTGTATAAAAATTATGCGGATTGGACAATCAGCAGCCAAGCTTCGAAAAGAAGAAGGTTCAACGACTATTCCGTGGCGGGAAGTAGATATAAAAAAATATTTTATATCGAAGTGCGAGATACCTAAAGAATTTAGATTAATTCCATGGTAAAGATATAGTCTACTCTTTATAGAAATATAAAGTATTAAGGAAAATTGACTGGGGTGGTATTTATCTTCCAGTTAAGCCAGAAGATTTAGAAGCATTACAAACAATTTTAAGTTCTAATACATTTGAAACTCCTAACTTAAAATTATCAGTATATAAAAATAGGCGTGGACGATGGAAAGGAATATATCTGTGGTGTAAAGCAGATTTGGGCTGTTGTCGTATTAAGCCAATGTTTTGCACTTCATATGATTATGCGATTCAATCGATAGAAGATTTAAAAATATTTACAGAAGAGCCAAGTGCTTTTTAAGGAGGATATATGAATTTTAGTGAAAATATTATTACTCGAAAGTCTAAGAGTACGTCACAAAAGAAATTTACAAAAAAGAAATTAACGCCCAGGGTTGATGATTCAATTTCAATGCCCACATACGCAAATGGTCATCCTTATGAATATAAGATGCCAAAAGATATGGCAAAATTTTATATCAAACAAAAACCAGCAAATATGAAACCTATGGAATTTTTATGTGAAGTTGTCACAAAAGAATTTGGTCTTCTCGGCTGGTGTTGCAAAGTCATCATTGAAGGTTAAGTATGCAAGATTATGATAAGAAGGCAATTCGAGAAGAGTTATCCATTGATGACTACTTTCAATTAGTAACTGAATGGGGTGGCAATCCAGAGTTCACCCCTTTTGGTTTTATCTCTGATACCATCTGTCATAATCCGCCTGGAGAAGGAAGTAGAAAACTCTATTTTTACGAAAATAGTGATTTATTTAAATGTTATACTGATTGTGATTGCGCTTTTGATATATTTGAATTAACAATTAAAGTTGCTCAAATTCAATCTAATCGCAAAATGGATTTAAATGATGCAGTGCGTTATCTTGCCGCTAAATTTAATATCGTTATTGCTTTAGATGATACAGAAGATATTGGTTTAGCAGATTGGCAATATTTAATCGCATATGATAAGATTAATGATATTCCAACAGTAAATCAAGTACCGCAATTAAAAGAATATGATAAACGCATATTGGAGCCATTGACAATTAATCCAAATTATTTAACGCCTTGGATTAATGATCATATTAAACCAGAAATATTAGCGCATGCGCAAATAGGATATAATTTTTCTACTGATCAAATTAGTATTCCTCATTTTGATAAAGATGGTCGATTTATAGGTCTGCGCGGACGAACGATGGTTAAAGAAGATGCAGAACGATTTGGTAAATATCGTCCAATGATTATTAATAAACAACAATATAATCATTCTCTTGGATTAAATTTATATAACCTTAATAATTCAAAAGATAATATAAAGCGTATGGGTAAAGCTATTGTTTTTGAAAGTGAAAAATCCACTCTACAATTTCAAAGTTATTTTGGTTTGGAAAATGATATATCGGTGGCATGCTGTGGTAGTGGTGTATCATCATATCAAATACAGTTATTGATTGAAGATAGAGTGCAAGAAATTATTATTGCTTTTGACCGACAATTCCAAGAGTTAGGTGATAGTGAATTTAAACGTTTAAAAGCAAAACTTTTAGGTTTACATAAAAAATATAAAAATGAAGTATTAATATCCTTTATTTTTGATAAACATTTAATTACTTCATATAAAGCGAGTCCAACCGATGAAGGCCCAGAAAAATTTATGCAATTATTTAAGGAGAGAATAATATTATGAAACATAAACAACAAGAAGTAATTGATGCTCTGATGGCGGTTACTTTATATGCGCCAAAAGACGCAGAATATAATAAGAATGTAGGAATTTTAACAGATTATATCGTCGATGTAGAAAATATGTTAAAAGAGGCTCGTGAAGAAAATGAGTCACTCGCAAAAGCATTCTTAAAAGTGATTAATCATGGAGTAAATAATCGTGAAGGTCGTCGTAAATTAAAAAATATGTGTCATGTTGATATAAGTGATAACTACGATCCTATCACAAATCCAATTATAACAGCAGAGGAGGAAACCATCGATGAGTCTACAATATCAGTTGATACAACCAAGGAATCCGAAGCTGAGTCCGATTGAGCAAATCTTTGCCAACAGAGGAATAATTGGAAAAGAAAATATAAATCATTATTTGCATACGACTAAAGATGATTTAATTGCGCCTGAGCGTTTAATGAATGTGCGCGAAGGTGCAACAATGTTAATTAAACATATTAAAGCGCAAGACAAAATTTTAATTCAAGTTGATTCAGATTGTGATGGTTATACTTCTGCAGCTTTGTTAATTAATTATTTAAATTGTTTATTCCCCGCATATGTTCAAAATAATATTACTTATCGAGTACATGATGATAAGTCTCATGGACTTAAATTAAATACTATACCTAAGGATATCAAACTTGTAATTGCGCCCGATTCCAGCAGCAATGATTATGATGTGCATAAACAACTTGCTGAACGTGGTTGTGATGTATTAGTTATTGACCATCACTTAGCTGACCATGTTTCAGAATATGCTTGTATTATAAATAATCAAATGTGTGATTATCCTACTAAATCATTGTCAGGTGCCGGAGTGGTATATAAGTTTTGTGCTTATTTAGATAAATTATTAGATATTGATTATTCTGAAAGCTTTATGGATTTAGCTGCTGTTGGTATTATTGCTGATATTATGGATTTAAATTCATATGAAGTGCGCTTTATCATTGAACAAGGTTTGCAAAATATCACAAATCCGTTCTTAAAAGAAATGGTAAAGAAGCAAGAATTTAAAGTGCAAGGTTCTTTGAATCCTTTTAAAGTGGCATTTTATATTGCTCCATTTATTAATGCAGTTAACCGTTCTGGTAATGCACAAGAGCGCCTATTGTTATTTGAATCCATGTTAACTTTCCGCGCATATGAACAAATTCCATCCACTAAGCGCGGCGAAAAGGGAATGACAGAAATGCGTGTCGAACAGGCGGTGCGCACTTGCGGCAATGTTAAACGTCATCAAGAAAAAGACCGTGATGATATTAAAGCGATTGTTGAAAAAATTATTGCTGACAATTGCCTTTATGACCATGTATTAATTGCAGTTAAGATGCCAAAAGAAAAAGCAGCAGATAAAAATTTGACAGGTTTAATTGCTACACAAATTGCTAACTATTAGAGGCATCCAACAGCAATATTGAATGAGGTAGAGCGCGATGGCGTGAAGTATTGGGAAGGGTCAATGCGTGGCGCACCCCATATTCCCATCACCGATACTCGGCAAATGTTTTTAGATAGTGGATTAGTTGAATATTGTGAAGGTCATGCAAATGCGGGTGGTGTCAGTATTAAAGATGAAAATTTCATTAAATTAATTAATTATTTAGATGAAAAATATGCTGATATTGATTTTTCTCCTTGTTATTTTGTTGATTTAGAATTACATCGTACTGATGATAATTTAGAGCAAACAATTTTAGACATTGGTGCGTTGTATGATTATTGGGGCCAAGGCGTAGCTGAACCACTAGTCGCTATTACAAATGTTAATGTAACTGCGGATAATGTAAATTTATATAAAGCAAATACACTTCATATTAGTTTTGGCGATTTAAGTTTTATTAAATTTAAAGTGTCTGACGAGGAATATGAAAATTTACATGACACAATGGGTGGTCATGAACTTACTATTATTGGTGAATGTAAAATTAATAACTATGGTGGATATGAAAAACCACAAGTAGAAATTAAGGATTATTATGTGACACGAAATTGGCCTTATTACTTCTAAAACATATCCGTTCGGGTCTCCGCTCGACATTGGATGCGAGACCCGAAAACCTAATTAAAAAATGCTTTTGGAAATTTTACGAGCAGTTGTTGAAAAATTTTATAAATTATAATATAATGATTATAGAAAATAAAAAATTTAAAATTTCAAGAAATGGAGGAAGTAAGTCATGATTTTGACTAAAGGTCAAGAAGAAGGACTGAAAATAGCAGTAGCTCGGCATCGCGCTGGTGAAAAATACACCGTAATTGCTGGCTACGCTTAACTGGAACAGGTAAATCAACTCTTGTGCGATTTATAGTTGAAGTTCTTGATGTCGCTCCGGAACAAATTGCGTATGCCAGTTTCACTGGCAAAGCCGCCGAAGTTTTGCGCAAAAAGGGTAATCCTAATGCTATGACAATGCATCGACTTTTATTTGATAGTGTGCCTCGCCCTGCCGGTGGTTTTATGCATAAGCCTAAGCCCGCCCTTGGTTTTACTATTGTTGTAGTTGATGAGGTCAGTATGGTGCCAAAGAGTCTTATGGACCAGCTATTTAAGCATAAAGTTTATGTAATATGTTTAGGCGACCCATTTCAGCTGCCGCCAATAGATACAGATGAAGATAATCATTTACTTGACCATCCGCATGTTTTCCTTGATGAAATCGTGCGTCAGGCCATGGACTCAGAAATCATTCAGCTTACAATGAAAATTCGTGAAAACGCAACATTGGATGATTGGAAAGGTAATGATGTAATGATATTGCCTAATCATAGTTTAAATACTGGGATGCTGCTATGGGGTGACCAAGTTATCGTTGGTACAAATATGCAACGCCTTGCGCAGAATAATAATATTCGCGCACTTCTGGGCAAAGGTATTAACCCAGAAGATGGAGATAAAGTTATTTGTTTGCGTAATTATTGGGAAAGTATTAACTATGATGGTGACGCATTAGTAAATGGAACAATCGGCACGCTAACCAATAGTAGTCAAGAGTGGTTAAGTTTACCCCGTCAATTAATTTATAATGAACCTATACAAAAATTTGATGTTCTGAATTTTGATTTTGTTGCTAATGGAAGTATTTATCCTGCGGTTATGGGTGATCGCATTATGCTTTTAACTGGTGAAAAATGTTGCGATTGGCGTTTAGCGTATAAGCTTAATCGTGCAAAAAATCGTTATGGAGATTTATTACCAAAAGAGTTTTCATATGGATATGCAATCACTTGCCATAAAGCGCAAGGTAGCGAGTGGGATAAAGTATTAGTTCTGGAAGAAAAGTTTCCATTTAATAAAACTGAACATGCGCGCTGGCTTTATACTGCGGCTACCCGTGCCGTTGATAAATTGGTTATTGTAAAGCATGATTGATTTTGATAAAAATATATGGTATAATTATAAAGTAAGAATCTTAGAATGCATGGGCGATTTTATGTATTCTAATTAGTTTGATTTTTAATATATGTAGAAAATGAAAGGAGATTTTATAATATGTTTGGAATTTATAAAATTACTAATTCTTTAAATAACAAATCATATATTGGAAAATCATCACATATCGAAAGTAGATGGTTATATCATACTACTAGGTTTAATGACAGTAAAGAATGGAATAAAAGTCTATATCAAGCTTTTCGTAAATATGGTATAGAAAATTTTACCTTCGAAGTTATTGAAGAGATGAGCGAAGAATATTATAATAAATTTGGCAATAATCGTGAAGAATTTTGGATTATTTATTATAATAGTCTAAATAATGGCTATAATGAAACAGCTGGTGGTGACGGTGGTCGTAATGAAAACTCAATAAAAAAATGTAGTAAATTAACTAAAGAGGAAATTATGCATGTCCGTACTTTATACGGAGAATGTCAAACGTGTTTTGCTGATGCTTATGAATTATATAAACATAAAATAACAAGACGTGGTTTCCAAGCAATTTGGTTAGGACAAAATCATAAAGAAATTATGCCAGAAGTTTATAATGAACACACCAAAAAAGCTCATTTATTTTTAGAGCATCAACGCACAGGGAGGTTAAGACGTGCTAAAACAGAACACATACTTTAATTGTCATGCGCATAGCATGTATTCAAATCTTCGCTTACTTGATAGTATTAATCGACCTGAAGCATTAATTAAAACATCGAAAGAATTAGGGTTAAGTGGTTTGGCAATAACGGACCACGAGGCTCTTTGTGCGCATATGACAGTTAATAAATTAGCGAAAGCGATGCGCGAAACCGACCCAGATTTTACGATTGCGTTAGGTAATGAAATTTATCTTACAGAGACCAGAGAACCGAAGCAAAAGTATTATCACTTTATATTAATTGCAAAGGATAATGACGGTTATACACAACTTAAAAAATTAAGTTCACTTGCATGGACAAACATATATGAATATGGTCGTCTGGAACGTGTTCCAACTTTAAAGGAAGATTTAAAGAGAATTATTAAAGAAAATCCTGGACATGTAATTGCAACAAGTGCTTGTTTTTTACCTGGAGTCAAAGTTCAAACTAAAGATGGATATAAAAACATTGAAAATATTACATCTAACGATATAGTTTTAACTCATACTGGAGAATGGCAAAAAGTAAATTTTCCTACAAGTAGAGATTATAATGATACAGGCTATACATTTTCTTTTAATAAGGGGTGGATAGATGATAAAATAACTTGCACCAAAAATCATCAATTTTTAGTTTATGATAAAAAAACTAAAAATGTCCAATGGAAAGAGGCCGCACAACTTAAAACAAAAGATTATTGTATGTATCCATTAGAAAAAGTTGTATACAATAAAAAGAATGTATTGAATATCAATGATTTTGAAGAAATCATCGAGTATAGAAAAAATAGTATAGGTCAAAATTATTCCGTAAATATATTTAGACTTCCAAATGAAATAAAAATAACCAATGAATTAATGAGATTGTTTGGATTATGGTTAGGAGATGGTTCTGTTTCTTTACAAAAATCTAAAAATCAAAGAATTACCTTTTCTTTTTCCGAAAAAGAATTTAAGATTTATTATGATTCTTTTGTTAAACAAGGGTTTTTAGATTTAGGGCTAACAGAGGATGACATTAATATTAAATATAGACCTAAAAATCACAAATACGAAATAGACATAGGAAAAAGAGAAATTGTAATTTTCTTTCAATCTCTCTTTGGAGAAAATCATGCTGAAACTAAGTGTATTCCACAAAGATTATTACATATTTCTAAAGAGTTAGATGTTAACCTTTGGTTTGGATATATGCTTGCAGATGGATACTTTAGATTAAGATCAGATTCAGGAGAGTGCATCGCTGCATCTGTTTCTCGTCAATTAATTAACGATATGTATAATTTATCTAGAAGTTTAAATTTATATGGGGGATGCTCTATTTCTAAAGAAAAAATAGATAAACACAATACGCATCATAGACAAAGTTATTATATTAATATTAGTAGCAAAGTTATTGGTACAATAAATAAACTAAAACCTTATTCAACTGATGAATTAATATCAATTTTAGAACAAGTTGAATTAAATAAAAGACCTCAAGATAAAAATACTATTATAAAAAATGGAGTAATATATCAATTAAGAAAAATCAAAAATATTAAAAAAATTCATATAAATGAAAAAGTATATTGTTTAAACGTAGATAATCATAGTTTTGTTTGTGAAAATGTTATTGTTCATAATTGTATTGGTGGTGAGTTATCATCTAATGCTTTATTGATGGCAAAGGCAAGAGCAGTTGGAGATAATCAAAACGCCAAGATTTATTATGACAATATCAATAATTTCTTAAATTATTGTTTAGATATTTTTGGTTCTGATTTTTATATTGAGTGCGCTCCAAGCACAGATGAAGAACAGATATTAGTTAATCAAACTTTATATAAGATAAGTAAAGCATTGGGCATCCCTATAGTTATTGGTACAGATGCTCATTATCTGCGTCCAGAAGATAGACCAATTCATCGTGCGTATTTGACTTCTAAAGAGGGCGACCGTGAAACTGATAAGTTCTATCAGTATACATATGTAATGTCTCCCGATGAAGTAAAAGAATTAATGTTAAAGAGCATTGAAGATGAGGCAGTAATTGATTGGATGTTTGAAAATAGTCAAGAGCTGCAAAAGAAAATTCAATGGTTTAGCCTTGAGCGCAAACAGATTATTCCAAAGATTCAAGTTAAAGAATACGATAAAAGTAAGTATCATCATTATTTTGGTGTTAATAATGATTATGCCGATGAATTAAAGGGTCGATGGAAAATCATTCAAGATTTAGGAACATCAGATAATCCTCAAGAGAGATATTGGATTAATCAATGTCTTAAAGGATTAATAGAAAAAGGTTTATGGGAATGGAATTATATTGACCGCATTTGCGTTGAAGCTGATATTATTCAAGATATCGGAAAAAAGTTAGACGATTGTCTATTTGCATATTTTAATACATTCCAACATTATATTAATTTATTTTGGGAGTGCGGCAGCATCGTAGGTCCTGGACGTGGTTCTGCAACAGGTTTTTTATCTAACTATCTATTGGGTATTACACAATTAGATCCAATTCGTTGGGACTTGCCATACTGGAGGTTTTTAAATAAAGAACGTGCCGAACTGCCTGGTCTAATGTTGATATTGGGCAGTTGTAAAAAAAGAATGTTAACCATTTGCTTAATGGGTGTCCACTTTATGTGGGCTAACGGTATTAGTGAAATAAGTCTATTTAGAACGAATCAGCTAACTAAGAGAGCCTATGTCCTGTAATATGGATAGATTGGTAATACCGTGCTAAAAATCTTAACTAAGATTAAATGTGTAGAGACTATTATGTAGGATAGAGATAAGCGCTATTCGAAAGGCATTCTAGCAACAATTGAAGTTGATGCACGTAGTAGATTGTTGTGAAAAATATAGTCCATAAAAGGATATTGATATTGACCTTGCGCCAAGTAAGCGCCCTTTGATTTTTGAAAAGATAAGAGAAGAACGCGGAGAATTTGGTGTTGTGCAGGTTGTCACATTTGGTACAGAAGCAACTAAATCTGCAATCCAAACTGCTTGTCGTGGATATAGAAGTGAAGAATATCCCGATGGAATTGATGTAGATATAGCGCAATATATGTCTTCTCTCATTCCACAAGAGCGTTAACAAATCGGCGCTCTATAAATCCGAATATGCTGGAACCTCTCTATAAAGAGACAATCAGCAGGCACATCCAGATTATGAATGGGCCTCAACGACTACCAAGGATATAATCAACTTAGTAAAGGAGAAATTTATTATGAAAAAGCCAGTTTATGGGTTTGAACAAAGTTATAAAATTGATGAGAATGGAAATCTATTCTCTAAAAAAGATAATTATACTAGTCCAAAAACAATTGCTCCACAGGCATCAGCTAGACAAAATAGGTATAGATTATCTGATAAAAAATATTATGATGCTAAATATCTAGTATTTAAAACTTTCCATCCTGAAGTAGAAGTAGAAGTAAATGATGAAAGAATTATTTTTATTGATGGCAATGTAAGAAATTGTAATCTACAAAATTTGAAGTTACTTAATTTTCAAAGCAGAGACGAAATCGCTTTACTGCTATCAGAAAAATATCAAGAAAGGGTACTTCCTATTCAAGAATATAAAAACTATTATATATCTGAGAATGGGAACGTTTATTCCTATTATAACTCTACTTCTAAAATATTGAAACCTTATGTCGGTACAGATGGATATTTACAAGTAAAAATTCCCGATAATTATGGTGCAGATACTCATATTAAACTTCATAGAATGGTAGCTACATTGTTCGTAAATAATCCAAAGCCAGACGAATACAACGTTGTTCATCATAAAGATGAGAATAAATTAAATAATAATTCTAGCAATTTAGAATGGACGACATTAGCTCAAAATACAATTTATTCAGTAGGAAAAAAATGTTGTATGTTGGATAAAGACTATTGTATCTTAAGTATTCATGATACAATTGCAGATTTATCACGAACCTATAGAGTTGATTCGTCTACTGCATCGAAACAATGCAATGGTTCTAAAAACCAATTTACGAATGGATAGAAGGCAAGATTCTTTAATACTAAAAAGCATAACTTTGTTCCCACTAAATTTGATTAAAATGGTATAGTCTCATCTACTATGTGAATAGTAGTTAAGGTAATGGGATTTTTATGGGAGATTAATGATGTTATATATGGAAATGAAGAAAGAGATAGGAAACCTGTTACATCTTTCTTAGAGGAAGTAAATAAATATCCTGGCTTATTAGATATCATAGTTTATATTTGCGGTCTTGTCAATAAGCGTGGAGTACATGCAAGTGGTGTAATTTTGTATGGTGATAACCCATTTGAAACCGCATCATTTATGCGTTCTCCTGGTTGGGATTTAGTAACTTGTTGGGATTTGCATGAGGCAGAAGCCGCTGGTGATACAAAGTATGACTTCCTTGTAACAGAAGCATCTGATAAAATTATCAAATGTTATGAGATGTTAAAGGAAGATAAACAAATAGAAGATATTGATTTAAGAACATTTTATAATCAATATCTCCATCCAGAAGTTATAGATGTAACTAATCAAGAACTTTGGGATCACCTTGCAGCGGGAGATATTCTCGACGTATTCCAGTTCGCAACAGGTGTTGGTTTGATGATAGCAAAAAAGCTCAAACCGCAAAATATGTTAGAGATGACTGCGGCATCGGCGTTGATGCGTCTTATGTCTGAAAAAGGCAAAGAGCCACAGCAGGATAGATATGTTCGTATAAAAGAGCATCCTAATGAGTTTGAAGAGGAAATGTTAACTCGAGGATTAAATGATAAGCAGCGTGCGGCGTTTCATAAGTATTGTGATGCGTATTATGGCACAGTTCCTCTTCAAGAGCAAATGATGGAAATTTTAATGGATGAAGATATTGCAAAGTTTACTTTGGGAGAAGCAAACGCAGCTCGTAAAATTGTTGCAAAGAAACAAATGAAAAAAATTCCCGATTTGCGTAAACAATTATATGAGCATGTGGGTGACGCACATTATGCAGATTATATTTGGTTTACAGCGATAGCGCCAAGTCTAGGGTAGATGAAAATTATGCCCTTACATACCTAACCTGTTATCACAGGGGTGAATTAATAGTCCAATGTTGGGCGAAACCTATTAATTTGCTAACGGGGAAAGCTAAGTATAATAGAAGAAAATATTATATAAGCTAATCCCGTGACAAATATTGTCTTAATTATTTTCTTCTAAAATATATTAAATTTGATAAGGAGAAAATAAATGATAAATTATATTTATTGTTATACTAATTTAATCAATAGTAAAACTTATGTCGGATAGACGAATAATATTGATAGAAGAATTCGAGAGCATAAAAGCAATGCTTTTAATAGCAATAGTGTTAATTATAATAATATTATTCATAAAGCATTTAGAAAATATGGTTATGAAAATTTTTCTTTGACAATATTAGAAGTTTTAGAAAATGTAAGTCAAGATGTGGTAAATGATAGGGAAATCTATTGGATAAAAGAAAAACACAGCTTAATTAATCAAAATGGCTATAATATTTTAGGAGGTGGTCGTAATAAATTTTGGAAATCTATTTTTTCAGCAAATGAAATAAAAAAAATAAAAGCATTAATTACTGCTGGAACGCCATATAATGAGATTTGTTTAAAGTATGGTATTTCTAAAACATTTATCTCAGATATTAATAACGGAAAATATTTTTATGACCAAAATTGTATTTATCCTCTTTGTGCTTATCGAATTGAGGCAGATACATATGATTTATTAATAGAAGATTTAGAAAAACCAGAACTAACTTTTAAACAATTAGCTGAAAAATATAACTTAGCAGAAAGTACAATAAAAAAATTTAATTATGGCACTTTACGAAAAGGATATTATAGTGGCGAATATCCCATAAGAAAAATAACACCACAAGATTATAAAGCAAATTTAGCTATTGATTTATTGCTAGAAACTGAATTAACAAAAAAAGAAATTTGCCAACAACTTAAAATAAGCGCTGAAACATTAAGATAGATTAATTTAGGTTAGCGGCATAAAAAAAATAATTTAATTTATCCATTAAGACGATAAAAGTTGTAGAGACTATCCTGGGTGAGACCGGGAGTAAGGCTTTTATTGATACAAAGCTTGAAATGGTATGCAATTATATTTAATCTATAATTGTAAAAGATAGTCCAGCCCTTATGGAAACATAAGAAAAAACTGATGCATTTTCAAAAAATCATTCATTGCCATATTCATTTGTTGGAGTACAGATGATTTATCTTGCAACACATTGGAATTCAATCTATTGGGCGACGGCATGCTTGATTGTAAATAGTGGTGCAACTGATGAGGATAGTGGCGCAAGTACTAATTATGGTAAAATTGCAAAAGCTATTGGTGAATTGACAACGTCTGATATTGATGTTAAGTTAGTTGATATTAATACCTCAAAATATGGCTTTACGCCTGATGTAAAAAATAATTGTATCTTAATGGGATTTAAGAATTTGGTAAATGTTGGTGATGATTTTATCAAAGTTATAATTGAGAATCGTCCATATACATCACCAAAAGATTTTGTAAATAGAGCACATCCAAAGAAACAAGCAATGATTTCACTTATCAAAGCAGGAGCTTTTGATAGTATAGAAGACCGTAAGTTTACAATGGCATGGTATTTATGGACAACTTGTGAACCAAAGACAAATTTGAACTTAACAAGTTTCCCTACATTACTGAAATACAATTTGGTTCCATTAGATGATGAAAAGATGGAACGCGGTCTGCGCATTTATGAATTTAATCGTTATCTCAAAGCAGTATGTCGTGAGAAAGCATCAGATATAAATTATCGGTTAGACGTGCGCGCAATTGATTTTTTAATTAGTCAAGGTTGGGAAAGATTAATTGATGGAGATTTAATGAATGCAAAACAGTGGGATAAGATATATCAAAGTGAAATGGATATATTTAGACATTGGATGATGCAAAATAAATCAGATTTATTATTCAAGTTAAATACAATTTTGTTCAAAGAAGAATGGGATAAATATGCGTCCGGAACAATTTCACATTGGGAAATGGAAGCTGCATGTATTTATTATCATGACCACGAGTTATTAAATATCAATAATGAAAAATATGGTTTAAGTGATTTCTTTGATTTACCAGAAGAGCCAGAAGCTGATAAGTATTGGTATCGTGGCAATAAAACTATTCCACTTTTTAAGTTAACGAAAATTGCAGGAACTTGTATTGATAGAAATAAAACAAAAAGTACGGTAACCTTGCTGACTCCCGATGGCGTTGTTGAAGTAAAGTTTAGAAAAGAATATTTCGCATTATTTGATAGACAGATTTCTGAACGTGGAGCGGATGGCAAGAAACATATAGTTGAGCGTTCTTGGTTTAAGCGTGGTAATATGATAATTGTAAATGGAATGCGTTCAGGGGATAATTTCATTTGTAAGAAATATGCAAGCACAGTAGGACATCAATTATATAAAATTAACGAAGTAAAAAGCAATGGAGATTTAATCTTACAAGATACTCGTTATCAAGGAGGCATAACTGAGGAAGATGAAGAAGTATAATATAGTTGCGATATGTGGTAAGGCTGGAGCAGGCAAAGATGCGCTGCTCCAAGCCCTTGCAAAAACATATCCAGAAGCGCACATAAAAGTAAGTTATACTACGCGTCCACCAAGAGATTATGAAGTAGATGGTAAAGATTATCATTTTATAACCAGAGATGAATTTATTCAACTAATTGAAGAAGGTAAGATGCTTGAAGCAGCTGAATTTAATGGCTGGGTATATGGCACAAGTGTTCTTGATTTAGCCGAAGATAAATTAAACTTTGGAGTCTTCAATCCTGCTGGGGTGGAAGCTCTTGATAATTATGACTTTTTAAATGTTTTATTAATTATGTGCGATTGCCCAGACCATATACGGCTCATACGCCAGCTTTCACGAGAGAATACTCCAGATGTGGAAGAAGTATTAAGGCGGTATAATACTGACCGATTTGATTTCTCTGAATTCGATATTTCAAATAGAGAGAATACAATCATTATGCGAACTGATGGTTCTTTAACTGCTGAAGAAGAAGCTGAAGTACTTAAAGGATACATAGATGATTGGGTAAATTACATTAAATAAATTATTATAAAATCCATATATAGTAGGTGTATCCCCACACCATACTACATTTAGATAAAGGAGTAACTTATGACAATACAAGATTGGTTAGGCGAAAATAATACTCTCGGTATTGATATATGGGAGAAAAAATATCGTCGTGGTGATGAAAGTTTTGACCAATGGTTAGACCGTATTAGTAATGGTCATGAAGAAGTAAAACAATTAATTATTGATAAGAAATTTTTGTTTGGTGGTCGTATTCTTTCTAACCGAAATGTAAGTGAGCACATAGAGCGAGTAACATATAGTAATTGTTATGTTATTAGTCCTCCAGAGGATTCCATTGAAAGTATTTATGAAACTTGTAAAAAGTTGGCACGTACTTATTCATATGGCGGAGGATGCGGCATTGATATTAGTAAATTGGCTCCAGCAGGTGCAAGAGTTCATAATCAAGCCAAAACAACAAGTGGCGCTGTTTCTTTCATGGACACTTTCTCACAAGTGACCGAACAAATTGGACAAAATGGCAGACGTAAACTTGCTTAATTAAATTGTAAGTTTCCGAAAATATATAGAGTAGGAGGCTCTTTCTGTGAATAGAAAACTATTAGAAAAATATTTAGAAAAAGGATTAACACAACAAGAAATTGCAAAGATTGTTGGAAAAGCAAAATCAACTATTGGATATTGGATTACTAAATATGGGTTAAATGACAAGTCTAAATATAAAAAACCTAAATATAAAAACCCAAAAATGTTTAATAAAATTGATACTCCAGAAAAAGCTTATATTATTGGCTATGTTTTAGCAGATGGATACATCAATGATAATGTAGTTGAATTTGGGTGCTGTTTAGAAGATAAAAAGATATTACAATTTATTGCAGAATACATTGGAGCAAATTATACAGAAGATTTAACCTATATTCCAAAAACCAAACGTTTTCCTCGTGCTAGAATTACTATTGGTAATTTAGATTTAATTACTGATTTTAATAAGCATTGCTCTTCAAAAGAAAATAAACATTGTCCCATTATTCCTAAAAATTTAGAAAAATATTTGGTACAAGGATTTTTTGATGGAGACGGATGTTTAACATGGGGCAGAAGAAAAGACCGAAATAGATTGTGGCAAAAAATCTCTTTTACTTCTTCGTTAAAAATACTTGAAGGAATCCAACAAATTTTATTAAAACAATGCGCAATTTCAACAATTATTAGACCAAAGTCTAATGAAAATTGTTTCGTATTAGAATTCGCCAATAGAGAAGATGTATTAAAGTTTTTAAATTTTATTTATCCAAACGATAGTTTTATTATTCTAAAAAGAAAATACGATAAAGCACAAGCCCTGCGTCTTGAATTGGGTGAATTCGGGGAAGGCCCAACAACCCCGAGCCAAGCTACTGAAGAAAAAGCAGTAGAAGGTGTAGAGACTAACGGTTGAGGAAACAATAAGACCGTATTAGCGCCCGAGTTTATTATTATATAATAAATAAGATATAGTCCACTATGGGGGCTTTAATGATTTCCATGCGATGCGACCATCCCGATATTGAAAAGTTTATCACAATCAAAAGTGACTTAAATAAAGTTAATTATGCTAACATTTCTGTACGCGTAACTGATGACTTTATGACCGCTGTACAACATGATAACGATTGGGAATTAAGTTTTACTCGACCTGAAACAGGTGAAGTAATTAGTAAAACCGTAAAAGCAAAAGATTTATTTAATTTGCTTTGTGAACAAAATTGGAATTATGCAGAACCAGGTATTCTGTTTTGGGATAGAATTGAACAAGAAAATATGCTAAATACTCATCCGGATTTTAAATATGCTGGAACTAATCCCTGCGCCGAAGAGCCACTGCCTGCTGGCGGCAGTTGCTTACTTGGTTCATTAAATTTGGCTGCGTTTGTTGTAGATGGAGAATTTCAATGGAAAGAATTTGAACAGGCAGTTGATGTTGCAGTGCGTGCACTTAACGATGTTTTAGATGAGGGACTGTATCGTCATCCTCTGCAAGAGCAAAGAGATAGTGTGCGCGATTGGCGTCAAATTGGCTTAGGCATCATGGGTCTTGCTGATGCATTGATCAAAATGCAAATTACTTATGGTTCCAAAGCAGCCCTTACAATTAGTGATGAAATTGGTACTTTATTGGCGCGTACCGCTATTGCAACAAGCAGCAAATTGGCAGCTGAACATGGCACGCCATATCCTAAATATATCCCCGAAGTAATAAATTCATCTTTTATTCAGCAACACTACAATCCAAATGGATTAGCAATTAACGGATTTAAAAGCGCTGGTCTATATAATAGTCAATTATTAACTATTGCGCCTACAGGCACGTTGTCCACCATGCTGGGCATTTCCGGAGGCATTGAACCCATTTTTGCTAATTATTATACTCGTACCACTAAGTCTTTACATGGTAAGGACGTAACCTACAAAGTATATACTCCAATAGTTAAAGAATACATGGATGCCCATGGCATTAAAGATGATGCAGACTTACCTGAATGGTTTATTACTTCTGCTGATCTTGAACCCATTAATCGTATCAAGATGCAAAGCACCTGGCAGGCACACATAGATGCAAGTATTTCATCAACGGTTAATCTTCCCAATGAAGCAACGGTTGATGACGTACGCGACATTTATATGAATGCATGGTCGCATGGCTTAAAGGGTATTACAGTCTTTCGTGCTGGATGTGCGCGCACGGCTATTCTTAACGCTACTTCAGGAGAAAAGAAATCTGAAACTGCGGTCGAAGAACCTAAGATTAAAAAGATAGTTTCGAAGAAAGGCACTTCTGATTGCTTAGGTATGGAACATCATTTAACTACTGGATGTGGTTCACTACATATAACTGCTTTCTTTGATAAAGATGGCAATTTGCGTAATACTTATTTAAGCAAAGGAAGTACCGGTGGATGCAACAACTTTATGATTGGGCTTTCGCGTATGATTAGTCTGGCTGCGCGCAATGGTACTCCTATTGAAGAAATTGTTGATCAGCTTAAGAGCAGTGGAACCTGTCCTAGTTATGCGGTGCGCCGCGCTACAAAGAATGACGTATCTCCGGGTTCATGCTGCCCTGTCGCCATCGGAAATGCGTTAATGGAAATGTGGGAAAAATTTAATAATGAACATAAAGTAAAGACTCAAACTCTATTAGAAGAAAAATGTCCTCAATGCGGTGCAGATCTAAAACATGAAATGGGTTGTGTAACATGTATTGACTGTGGATATAGTAAGTGTGGTTAATATGACACAGGCTGAATGTAAAGTTGAAACCTATAAACATATTGAAAAAGTGCGCGAGTATATATAGCTATTTATTAATAAGCTATATGCTCGTGGACTTGAGCATGATAGAGCTAAACTCGAAAACCCTGAGCTTGAAGTCTTTACAGAATATACGCCTAAGCTTTCCGAATTAACTTATGATAGTCCGGAGTATCGCGAATGCTTAGAAAAAATGAATGGTGCGCTTCAACACCATTATGCTCAATATAGGCATCATCCAGAGCATTTTGATAATAGTATTGATGATATGAATTTAATTGATATTGTTGAAATGTTTTGCGACTGGAAGGCTGCTTCCGAGCGTCAGTTAGATGGTAACCTATTAAAAAGTATTGAAAAAAATGCTAATAGATTTAGTATGGATCCACAATTAAAACGTATATTAATTAACACTGCTAAAGTATATGACGAGTAGAAATGAAAAATATTTTATGGTATAATATATATAGAATAGTAAGGGAGTAAATATATGTTAAATATTAAAACAAAAAAAATATTAGATGCTCTTCCATATCGTGAAAACATGGAAAATGAATATGCGCTTGTGGAAGAAGATAAGAAAATGTATCAATGTAAAAATGGTAGTTGGGAACCAGTAAAATTGGATAGCGGTGAGTTCACAATTACTTTAGCAGATTTAAATTCTAGTATTTTCGCACAATTAAAACCAATGACAGATGAACAGTTGCGCAAGGCACAGACAGATATTTATCGTATGTTTGGCGCAACTATGGATCCGGGTATGCCTGAACAAAATTATTGGGCTCTTATATGCTGGGAACGTCGTTACATTACTATTTTCCATCATGATGATTATAGTAATGAAGAATTAAGTGATATCTTTATGGAAGTTATTGAGAATCTAGGCGAAATTAAAGATATTACTGTAAATGAAGATACTTGGACGGCTGAAATCTGGATTACAAATGATGAAGGTACTTATTGTTATGTTTTCTTTGATTACAAACAAGGTATTATAAATGGGGTGGCATAATGAAAATAACAACTGAAGTACAAATTGGTTCTAATATGTAGGCTATTTATTTAGTTGATAATAATGAGCATTCAACATTAATCGCATATAGTAAGATATATGATCTCGGTACAATACTTTGTGCTTTCTATTATACTTATCATTGTGATACAATCGTAGTTGCTGCTCCTCGAGAGTTAGCAAGCAAAATTGCTGGTGACGCACTCGCCATCAGTAAAGAATATTATGCAGAGCATCCTCCTCTGCACATTGAAATTATTTAAGGAGTTAATATGAATTATTTATTAAAAACGCAAGAAATATATCGAGTTCCTAACGAAGACGCTGCCAAACAATTAATAGAGGCCGCAAAAGCAGATGGAAAAGGTGACCTTATTAAGTACAATTGTGAATATCGTGAGCGCAAAGCTAAAGGAGAAATAATTGATACTTGGTATCGTGTTACACTTAATCGTTTATTCAATGATGAAAAAGAACCTGATGGTATTACAACTATTTCTTATTCTTATGGTAATGAACCCAACTTTTGATAATTTAGGAGAGTAGATTATGGCAAAATTTGAAGTTGTAAGTCGTTTTAATAATGCTAATTTGATTTTACCCGCGCGAGCAACTAAATGTTCGGCCGGTTATGATTTTCAAGCAGCAGAAGAGAAAATTATCCCTCCATATGAACGTTTGGTATATGACATGAAACATGAATGGGATCGCAACCCTATCGCCGCTCCTGAATTAACCATGGCACAAATGGCTACCTTAACAAAATCCGCAGATGCTCGTCCTGTATTAGTGTCTACTGGAATGAAAGTGAAGTTAGCTGATGATGAATATCTTGAAATCATGGCTCGTAGCTCTCTCCCTCATAAACATTGGCTTGTAATGGCTAATGCAGTCGGCATTGTGGATGCTGACTATTATAACAATCCTGATAATGAGGGAGAAATTTTTTTCCAATTAATTAATTTCTCGCCAATTCCTATTATCATCCAAAAGGGTGATTATATTGGGCAAGGAATAATTAAAAAATATATAAAGACCGAAGATGACGTTGCCGAGAAGGAGCGTATCGGGGGTTTTGGGTCTAGTCATTGAGAATCCTTGCACTCGATCAGGCAAGTCATGTAACAGGATATAGTATTTTTGATGGAGATAAATTAATTGCAAGTGGTACTATTAAATTGACTAATGAGCATTTGGGTACGCGTCTTTAGATTTTGCGATAGTCAGTACAATAGTTATGCCAATAGTATCAAATAGAATTTATGATATTAGAAGATATATAGTTATAGCAAGATCCACAAACTTATAAAATTTTAGGCAAAGTTCTTGGAGTATTAGAAGAATTAGCTGTTGAACTATTCGGTAAAAATTATATAATTTATACTTGCGCGCATTGGCGTTCAGTACTTGGCATTAAAGGAAAAGAGCGTAGAATATAGAAAAAAAATGCATAGCAATATGTCTTAAATCACTATAATAAAAAAGTATCTGAAGATGAAAGTGACGCTATCTGTATAGGTGCTGCATATGTAAAGAATAATGTTGGCTTTGATTGGTCTTAACCTTCAAGGCCAACATTCTTTTATTTTATTAAAATAATTTTCATAATAATTGACAGATAAAAAATATCATTATATAGAAAGGAGGATTATCTAAGTGAATGCTATCTGGGAATTTATCATCAAATATTGGCTTGAGTTCGTATTTGGTTTAATTGCAAGTGGTATTGTCACTGGTGTAACACTTATGTATAAACAACGTAAAAAAAGGACTGAAGACCGTCAAGAACAAATGAATAAAGAAATTGCTGAAAATATAAAGACAATTTTAGATGATTATTAGCGTTCTATACTAAAAATAATCCAAGAAGATGAAGATAAAGCTGCCGCTGAAAATAAAGCAATTCATGCTTAGATTGTAAATAATCAAAATAATTTAACAGCTTTAACAGAAGGTATATTATCTATTCAAGGACGTCAATTTAAAGAGGAATGTCGCGCTTTATTAGAGAATGATCATGAAATTACACTAAAAGAATTCGAACATATTACAAACGAGCATCGAATTTATAATGCATTACGAGGAAATCATGATGGCGATGATCTTTATAATTTAGTAGAAACTAAATATCGAGCAAATTTAAAATAAGTTGAGGTGATATATATGTCAACAGAAACAATTGAACTTTTGGGTAAGATTTTTGAAATGTGTATTATTCCTTTGCTAGGTGTTTTAGTCCCATTTGTAATTCAATGGATTAGAACTAAATCAGCAACACTTGCAGCAAATGCTGATAATGAATTATCAAAGAAATATATTGCAATGCTTACCGATACAGTAACCAATGCAGTTATTGCTGTAAACTAGACATATGTTGATGCGCTCAAGGGTAAAAATGCCTTTACAGCAGAAGCATAGAAAGAGGCTCTTACTATGGCGTATACAGCAGTACTTAATAATTTGACTGACGAAGCTAAAACATATTTAAACGAAGTATATAGTGATTTAGAAAACTATATTAAGGTTTTAATTGAAGCGAAAGTGCGTGAGAATAAATAAGTAAAAAAAATAAGGGACGTAGATAAAAATCTACGTCCCTTATTTTTTTTATTTGGTAACTACCGTAGGAGTATGTGTAGACATTCCAATTACTAATGTTGTTGAATTATTTTCAACTGTAAAAGTAGGTTCAATAGTCATACATACACGCGATAAATTTGATTGATCATAATAAATATTGCCTTCAGTAGTATAAATAATTTGGCCAGCCACTATATTAATATCATTTAAATTAGCTGCTGAAGTTGTAATAAATTTAATAGGTATCGTTGTTGGAGTAATAGAAGTTGGCACTATTATCAACTCCCTTCTTTAAAATTAGCTAAGTGTATGCCAATACATATTTGTATCGATATCAACAGTAGCGTTTGTGTATGCGGTAACATGACCATAAGTATCAAATGTTAAACCATTAATAAATGTATTAACAGTTGAAGAGCTCGCAGTAGGTGTTACAGCAACATGAGCAGGTGCATATGTAACTGTACTCGGATGACCGTAGTCATCAAAAGTCATTGCAGATACGAAATTATTAGCAACTGTAGCTTTTGTACTGGTTGGTGTAATTGTTACATGTTTAATTGTCTCAGTTAAAGTTTTGCCATTTACTGAAGCAGTTGTAGTAATACCATTAGCACCAATAATTTTATGTGCTACTGTTAGAGTGCCAGTATTATCAGTGAATTTAATCTGATGATTTGTAGCATCATTAGAAGGTGTATAATAAACATCAGTGTCATCACCAGAAGGAATAATATTATAAATCCAATTATTACTTGCATCTTGTGACATGATAACCATATCACCAATATCAACATCCGCAGAAGCGCCTGTTACTGTGCCAGAAGTAATAAATTTATAAGCCCAACCACTTTCAAATGTACTAGGATTTAAATTATTAAAATCAGCTACGCTAATTGCGCCTTTAAACTTCATAGCGTCTAAGTCGCCAAGAGCATCAGCTAATGCCTAATTTACATAATCTTTAATATTTCCAATAACTCCTGCCGCGCCACCTGTTAAAGTAATAACATTATTATTATGGGAAATCGCAATACCATCAGCGCCAACAAGCTCAAAATTACCAGTAGCCGCATTAGAAGCAGTATCAGAAATAGTTGTAACAATTTTAACACCATTCGTTGAAGATGCCGGTGTTAAATTAACTGCGGTGGTGGTAGCTGCAAGCTAAGTATTAGTTGCAGAAAGTTCGATATTGCCAAGCTCATTCTGGTCAATATGAATATTTGAACCGCCATTAATAATTATCTTACCATTGACTGTATTATTTTCGCTATCAGAGGCAGACATATTAATGGATAAATCGCCATTAGTTATAGTCGCAGATAAAGCATGGTCATTAGCAACTAAATGTGTATTAGTTGGAGTCGGAACAGAAATAGTAATTGTACTTGAATTAGAGTTAATTGTTACATTGCCGTCTCCTTTAATATCAAACATTGTCCCCTTAGCATATTTTCCTTGAGGAGTTAGAGAAATATGCGCGGTATTATTATCGGTAGTAATACTACTATTTAATGTAGTTGCATCTAATTTTATCCAACTAGCATCATCTGCAATATAGACTCCATCATATGCACCATTATCATCAGATTGTGTAACAACTAAAATTGAACCACTTGGATTATATGAACCCGGAGCGCTAGGCAATGCATTGGTGCGTCTCACGCCATCAATCCATTTTAATGTTCCACTATCGCTGGGATCTGCCCAATACAAACGATTGGTATCAGTAGTAAAATAAATTTGACCACTGGTAATACCTTTAGTATTTAATGTAGTTTGCGTACCATGTACAAACGTTACAGCAGTATTTAATTTTGTCGCCATAAATAAAAATTCCTTTCTTATTTATTTTAATTTTCTTCAATGGTAGACCATTGTAATTTTTCTTGAATCATAGTATTAATTTGTTCAGAGTATGTAGCTATAGGATTATCCCATGTTCCATTTCCTCGAAGATAAGTGTCCTATTGACTGGCCTGCGGCGCAGGCACTAAACCTACTTTACCATTAGTATCTTTAGTTGCGCCTTGCATTGTACCAATAGATATCTCAAAAATATCTCGAATGTCTTTATTAACCCAATGATTACCTTCATAGACTAAAATATGATTAACCGATAAATTATTATCTAAGAAGACATCAACTAATTCAGAAAGAGAGGTGGCTCCAGTGATAGAGCCACCTATTAATTTATTTCCCAAATATAATTTACCCGAAGAAGCATTGTCTTCAGTAATAAAATACAATGTATCAGGATTTTTTTGTTGAAGATTATTATATGCGGTTGGAGTGCCACGTACAAATTTAACAAAATTGCCTAAAATGGAATTCAGATTCATTATTTACTACCTCCTGTCTTAGAATCTAACGACGGTATGTCATCGCTAGGTAAATATGACTAATTATCATTCTCTTTAAGAAGAGGCAATGCAAATGTTGCTATAAATTGATTCTAATTATCGCTATAGAATTTACCAGCTAATTCTTTCACCAATCCAGTATAACACATTAATAATTTTGAAAACGCATCAGCTAAATCGATTGGATAATTATTTTTATTTAAATATTTGGTCTATGCATCAATTTTCTCAAAACGATTTTTTGCTATCATTTGCCCAACTGCAGCGTCATATTCAATAGGATTAATTTCATCTTCTAAATTAGCAACACGTGAAATTAAATTGTTTACACTTTTTAAATCACTAATATTAGTTAATTGTAATGTAGCTTGCTCTAAAGCTGATATACGATTTTCCATTCCTGCATTTTTAGAAGATTGTTCAGATTCACTAGTTGTAGGATTAATTGGTCTGACTGGCGGATAAGCTTGTTCGTCTACCACGACAAATAGCACATATTGATCCATAGATGGCTTAGCGCCATGAGTAAACTTTTTAAACGCAATAACATTATTACCTATAGCTACTCCTTCTGCTAATTGACAAGTTACATAATTAAAACTTATTGTTTGATTTGTTGTAGTATCCAAACCTACATATATAGTATTAAGACTATTAGAATTAATAGTCTATATCTATGAAGTATAAAATTCATAATGATTAACACCTGTTAATAAATTTGCTTCATCAGTATAAATATCATTAATTTGATAAGGAACACCAATTCGATCGTATAAAATTGTTCCTTGTATAGATTTATATAAAGAAAACTTACATCCTTGTGGGGTATTAAGTCCAGTTCTCATTGCTGCACAAATTCTAAACTCAACATTATGCACATCTGGCGATGGGCTTGGAGAATAGCTTTCGTCTTTAGTTAATGAAATTTGAATTAACTAATATGGATTAATTTGAGAAATATCTTTAACCGCAGGCAAATTAATAACATAACCATAAGTTGATGTATCCCATAGTAATTCAACATTATTACCTGTTAATATATATTTCTAAATTTCATTATTTATTGTTATGTAAGGCTATGATAAAACAAAAGCAATTCGTTGTTTAGTATCAGTTAAATAAATGTATCCAGTATTAGAAGTATTGTTATTATTACCAATCTCTAATTCAGCTTGATTTGTCGAAATAGATTTGCGCCAAACATAAGGCTGCCATTTATTTGCAGTTTCATCATATTGATATAAAGAAAATTGTAGGCCAGCGAAAGATAGAGACTTACCAGTTACTAAACCACTTCCGTTATTTAATAAACAAGCCTGTAAAACTACTTCAATATATGAACTATAAATCTACTAATCACCAGACCCAGGAGAATCGGTTGTAGGAATTTCAATTATTGGCGACGCGCCAGTTAAATACTAATCAATTACACTATTACGAGGATTAGGTGATAAATAACGATTTAAATAGTCAATTGCCTTACTAAATGTAGTTTCCCGTCCATAAGGAGTAGTATAATGTGGGAAAGCAATACCTTTGGTTAAAATATCATTAATATGACCTTGTTCATTAAATTGCATTACTGGCGTTTGTAAAATTGCATCTTCTTGCCAAGTTATAATGCTATTCGAATCAGGGTCATTATCATCTAGATTGGTGGCCGTTGTGCATGGGATATCAATCGCTTCAATAATAGCTGGTGTAACCTATATATTAATCGCTGACTTATTTATCATCCCTGTTGAACGCACTGATAATTTTAAAATATTAATTGGATTATTTATATCTGGATTATTAAGTAACTAATAATGATATTGCGTATCAGTAGAAGCTATGTAAGATTGATTCATAATAGTTTCTGTAACTGTGACATTTGTTGGAAATGTAAAAGTTAAATACGCATTGCGCAATCCAGCATTAGTAGCTAATGATTTATTTAAAAAATAAATATTGATTATTGTATCTGTAGAATCATTTAAATATACGCAAGACTGACGATTGCCATCATTATCTCCTGCATAAATAACTGCTGCCATTTTAATTTTATCAATAGGCGATGAAATTGGGTTTTCTGGAGCAGTTCTGCTTGCATCTCCGTCACGCTTTGGTCTAGCTATTGCTGTAGTTTTACCAGTAGTATCACTTAAATAAGTATGCGCTGTAGCCTTCCCGGTTAAAGGTAAGTGATGTCGTAAAGCAAAACCAAATTGCGCCTATGCATTAGCATGTCCATATGCATCTGTATGAGGGCCTTCTAAATTATAATTATTTTCTAATGTCAATTCTGGCAGTTTGACCCTCGTGTTCGTAGAATTAGTATAAGTTGAAAATTGTGGCGTAGTTTCAACAATTGTTGCCAGACTATGAGATATCTAAGCGTCACCATTGTTTAAAGTAACACTTATTGGAGACGTTGCATTAATATCTGGCATATGTATTGTCTAAGTAGATTGAGATAGATAATGACCCCATTGATCAAATTGATCTTGTGATATATCATAAGTTTTCCCAAATTTTATTTTAGATTTAGGTCTAGTATTATTTTGACTTTCTTGAATAACCGTTGCATTTGCAATTGGTGAGGAATTAGGCGGATTGTTAATAGTTTTATGCGCAAAAGTATACTCTATCTAATTATTAGCAGTGTGGCTGCGCATTTCTAATTTTTCAATTGCATTAACTTTTGGAATATTAATGCCTGCACTTTTTGTACCAATCACATGACCTGTATCTGCAATAATTGGCTTAGCAATAAGGATTTGCGATCCCCATTCCAATGCAGTTGCGTTTGTAGCAACCGGATTATTAGCTACAGAGGATGATACACAAATGTTATTAGAATTAACAAGTGGCGTAGCAGTACCGTCAGCCCATTCCATATTTGGTTTGCCATGACTGATTTCTACATATGGGTAATCTTTAATTGTTTTTATCCAAAATAATTTTTCTTCATTATTAACAAGTGCGCCCGTGCCACTACGGGGTTGGTTATCTGCATCCCATCTGCTTCTAAAGATTAGTAATTCTTTATATGTAGAATTCTATGTAAATTGATTATTATATAAACTATCCGTTGTAATAATATTACTCATTTAATAATCTCCTTTCTCTCTTATTTACTGGAATCATTAATTGGATCTGAATTATTTGTATCAGGTGTAGTAGCTTCGATAAATTTATATTCTTCTTCGCTATAAACAACATCAACAATAATTGGCCAAGGATTTTTTGTTAGCCATTTACTATTCGTTTCTGTAAAATAAATAGTAATAGATCGAATGGTTAAATCTTGAATATCATGACGTGTCAAATTATAAACGCCATAAGCACCAATAGTCAAATAATTAGTTTTATTAGTTGGCGCACCATTAATACTAAACATTAATCCTTCTGGACCTTGAATACCAATCGATGCAACTTGCCGTTTTTGTAAAGGGATAACCCAAGTATTGCTTGGGTTACCCTATTCATCTATTAAATTTAAATTCCCTAATTTATCCATAGGAGGCAACCATTGTTCAATTAATTTTGCCATGCTAATTACTCCTCTCTCTCAAATATTGAATTAGGCTAAATTTTTGCTGTACTTAAAGACATCGTGCCATTATAATTTAATGAATAACTAATGCTCTAAATGGCGAAATCATCATCAATCCCTAATCTTTTATCACCAATATAAATACGACTATTTACATCTAAATAATAAATAGGTATACAAGTTAAATTTATTGTCTAATTGCAATAGGTATGTTGATAAAGTAAATCATCAATTTTATTTTTAATACTTAATCCTCGTGAAGAAATAGAAAAATATTGTTCATAACCAGCTGGCAATAAAATATAGCCATAACCAGATTTTAATTCTATTTTTTCATCTTGGAATTGATCAAAAGTATAAATTAAAATTTTTGGAATTTCTCTATAAAAAATGGATTTTAAATTAGTATCATTAATCACTATTGGCCTGTCTCCTATTTCAGATGTAGCATATGCCGAAATACTGCCATCCGTATCTAAAAAATCAAACCAGAAATTTAATGTGTAAGGAGCTTCATAAACTGCTTTATTCCAATATGCTCGTACGCCATCATTCACCCCATAATATAATAAGTCACGAGTATAATAATTTATTTTCTCATAGTGACGTGTTAAATAAGTGGGATTACCATGAATATCATATGGAATAATCGCTAATTGTTCAATAGGTTGTTCATTTAAATGATAAAATGCTGACAAAATTGGATGTATTTTTATATGCTGTAAATTATAATAATTTAAATTATCATAAATATAATGCGAATTAAATAAAGTAATAAATTTATTAAACTACATTTTTTTACTTTCATTACTATTGGCATTATAGTATAAATCAGTTTTTGCCGCTAATTGATTTATAAATAATTGATATGATAACATATGCGCATCTTTCAAAACAGAGAAATTATCATATATAAAATCATAGTACATATTTAAAAGCCACTACAATTGATAAAGTGAATTAAAATTTAATAATTGAAATAATTCCGATATTAGTTCTGTATTGTTAATTTGTACAGTTAAACCAATTAAATCATCATAAATTAAGGGCTAATCCTTAGTGCTAGTAGAATTTACAAAATAATCATAAATTGCACTAGGACAAGCTATTATGTTTGATACAATAAAATGTGCCAATGGGTTTAGTTTTGATAATTCTGAGTTATCAGCTAACACCAAAGAATTATAAATATAAGTCCATAGAAAAATTTCAACTTCATTAATCTATCCATCATCATCTAAATCATATTGCGCAATTAACTCATCACTTAAATTATCTACTATTTCACCATAATTATTTGTTACATTTTGTATAAAGTTTTTTAAATCTATTAATGAAATACTACTGGGTAAAGAAATGTTAACCATATCAAGATTATATACTGAACGCATAATCAATAAAGCATCTGTAAGAGTAATCTATCCATCATGATTCCAATCATATTTCAATAATAACTCAGGAGAGGATGCTTCCATCTCTAAAGCAATGCGCAAAGCTATTACAGCATCGGCTGTAGTCATTATTTCATTTTGCCACCAACGACGCTCTATTGAGTCTTGCTATAAAACATTATTAGTAATTGATGTTAATAATTCAATAAAATCATTGTCATTAAGCCATTTCTGCCAATTACTCCAAGAGGAATATAGTAATTGATTGCGTTCAAGAATTAATGATATTAATGATAACCACATATCTTTCTACTGTAGAATATTTTTTATATTTGTATCTACATCATTTAAAATATATAACATATATTTTGAACCTTTATAGCTTTCAGAAATTGCATTATATACCGCTTCTCCATCCACAAATGTTCTTTCATAATATTCCTTAATAGTTATTCCTTCAATAGGATAATTTTCTGTGGCTAAAATAGGACAATAGTCATATTGGTCCAAATAAGGTATAAAAGATTGCGAAATATCAGAATATTTATACCACAACTAACTTGAAATGTCATATGCTGTAGTATAAATAAATTTTACAAATGTATCTGCATTTGGACTTCTTTCTAAAAAATTACGAATAGTATCATACGTATACCAACCATGCATTAATTTAGTAGTAAATTGTCCAATTTGCGGAATTTCACTGATTCCTAATTCAGTAGGAATATTAAATCCTTTACCATTTTCATCAACATAATACCAATGAGTGCTATCTAAAATAACCCACTTATCAGTTGTGCCATATAACTTACATGGATGCTCTGTAGTTTTTAATTCTAATTCAGTTGTTCCCTATTCAGAATAGATTTTTAATCCAACACTATTAGGACGGTATACACCATTAATATAATACTAAGATAAATTAGAACTATTTATTTCACTATAATCTACTACTTTATTATAAACGCTCATTTCATTTAAAACATCTTCATCGGTATTATCATAAGGCCAATACAATTGACGCCAAAAACCTTCTAAATCAATATAATATTGCTCATAGCCAGTATGACCATTTGGATAATAAGGTTCATTGCGTTTTGCCAGCGTAATTTGATAGTCTTCAAATTCTAAATTGTTATGATTATGATTGTATTGACGATATTCCTTAGCCATTTGATAAATTAATTCACGCCAATCTAATGACACATGTAGCTAGATGCGCGACAATAAACGCTACTTAAGCCATGGCATATTAAGTTGATAGCGTTTAAATTCAGCTTCTGACAAAGTAGTCCAAACATTTGGTTCAGCATCAGGAGCAACACTGACATATATAATTGGCTTAGTGTCAATAGCATATCTACTATGAATAGGTACTTTACCACCGGCCGCAGAAACGCGCTCTCCCCAAACCGTATAATCATTTTTAATTGAAGCTAACTATGGAGAATTTTGTACATTAGTAATTAATTTAGTATCTTTAAATTCATATATGTATGGTGTTGCATATTGATAATCTAGCCAATAACGATCTCTTCCTTCATCTGAACTAATTGTTACCATTTCTGGCAACCAAACAGTATTGATAAATGATTTTTTATGACGTAATACAAAACGTCCATCAACATCATAAAAATATTCAAATTCACCTAACATTTTTATAATTTTATCTAACACAGAAGTAATTGTATCACCAGCTTTAGCAATTAAATCTCCTGCATAGACCAATGGACAAACCCGGTAGCCAACTGCTTCACCATAAGTAATTTTAGCTGCGCAATATAATTGCATCTGATTTAACTATTCAGCTGTATATGTCTATGTTTCATCCATTTCTTCAAATGTAAATCGTGTAGCAATGTAATTATTATCTAATAGTGGCCGAGTTAGGCTATCATAAATAATTACTTTATCATTATTCAATTTCTATGCTGAAAACTTATATTGGTCTTTTCCGATTTCCTTACAGCAATAAACTGTCACATCAGCGCTACTAAACAAAGGTAGCACATAACGCTCACTTGTAAAAGAGCGAATTAAAAACATTGGATCGTCATTCTTATAATCTAACTATTCTAAACCAACATCATCTAAATCCTATATAATGATATTAGATAATGGCTCTTGAGCATAACTATAAATTAAATCTGTAACAATTTCTTGAATAGTTAATTTATAATTCGTTGTAACACCATTTGCATCAGTATAGTCATAAGTACCAAAATCTGTTTCAGCATTAATAATGCCGCCCAATTCTCCATTCAATAAACACATTTTATCTTTTCCTTGGATACTAATTGAGGCAGAATTAGTAGTAAAAGTTGAACTGAAACTAGTAATAAAAAAAGTTCCCATATTAAAATAAATTCGAGATGGGTATGAATCATCAACTTTATTTTCTAAACCAATTTCAACTTTAAATTTCTATTTAAATGTCCAATAATAATCATTAATCTCAGTTGCTTCAGCAATAAAGCTTAATGAGCAAGAGCGCCGAATTGCGCTCTTGCCATCAAGATTAATTGATCCAGAAGTAATACGTCCTTCTAACTGCTCTAGTGGACGTTCATCAAAGGTTAATGCTTGTATTCGGACGTAATATGTATGTTCGTGATGTGTATCTAGTTTTTGTAAAAAATTTGCATCATATAACATAATAAAAGTCCTCCTTTTTATCCTTGATTATTAACTCCAGTAGTAGGATTAATTATTATACCATTACTATATAATGGAGGAATAACCTATAAAATTGTATTTTTATGCAATGTTACTAAATTATTGTCTTGCATAACTTGCGCCAATGATTTGCCACCAATCGTTAGTTTAAGTAGTTCATTTTCTGTTAGATCATTTGTAACTTTATAGTAACCATATTCTAAGGGAATTGAAAGTTCTTCTTTTGCTACCAGATCTTTTAATGATTTCGCAGAATATAAATCATTCGTCATTAACTGATTTTCTATATTAGAAGTACTAGATTCAATAGCTAACAATTCAGGAGACATTTCTAATAATAAAGCACTTTTATTTGGAATAATAATTAAACCATTTTGTTCAACTGAAGTAATAAGTTGTCCATTCTTATCTGTATAACCCACTAAATTAGAAATGGGCTCTGCCGCACGATAAATGCCCGACGCTGCGGCAGATATTTCAGCTGCCTTAATATCTTTAATAATATAATTGTATAGTTTATCTGCAAAAATCAAATTATTTTGATCGTACTTTGGCTCTTCATTTTCTAGCGGAAAGCTTTCACTATCTGCATATAAATATTTTAAAGTTCTCCAATAGTTTAGCTAAGGCAAACTGACTCCTGCATTATCAAAATAATTATAACTAGGCATAGGTGGTATCATTAATGGCTGATCAACAGTACTTGCTTCAATTAAAAACCAATTTAAGTAGTCTAAGTAGATCTAGCGAATATGACGCATCTAATAATCCCAATAAGCTCTATCTAAAGATGAGTTACTATTAGCAAAATTTTGCTAATATTTTTTTAATGCAGCACTAAACCAACTTAAAATTCTTGCCCATGTATCGGCCGCTGCGGAAGCGGGAAATTGATAAGTTAAATGCGCTACAGTTAAGCTCGCATCCGCCTAAACATTGGCCCCAAGCGCAATCTCGCAAGTTGTTCCAATAGGATAATCAAAGAAAGAATAACCATTTGAATCACGGTTAATTTGCACTTGGGCAGTAGTTAATTTCGTTTTTGCTAATACTTGCTCGTCTTCTGCTGAAACAGTTTTTACAGTAATTGTTAAATTATTATTATAATTAAAAGTGATGGGATCGCTGGCTTCACCGTCTACAACAATTGTAATTTGTGCATTAAAATTATCATCTGGAATTTCGCAAGTAGTCATCCATTGTAAATTATTAAAATAAACATAATCATAATCATATAATGATTTTTGAATTAAGCTATCTGACTTATAATGAATAAAATCCCATTCTGGGATATTACGATGCTAATTGTCTAAAGCCAATTTTAAAAGCCAGCCATCAAAATCTTTCACTTGTTCATGACCATCTTTATAATAATGGCATCTATAAATAGTGCGGTCTAATAATTCACTCACTAATAATGGAATTTTACCGTCATAAGTCCTTGGACTATTATAAGGTACTGCAGTCGCTGTGCGACATAAAAAGACTTGTCCCTAACGATTTACTTGAATAAAATCATTTTTTGTTTCATCCCAATCATAAGGCAACAGATCTTGTGCTGGTATTAAATAACAGTCAAGAATATCACGTGCTCTAAAATGCATCGAATGAATATATGCCACATTAGTCAATAAATTATGTAATTGATAAAATTCAAATAAATCTAACTAATTTTTAACATTAAAATAATATCTTGGATATTTTAAATCTGGTGTTTCTGCTGCCGTTAAATTGCGAGGCAATCCAGTTACTTGAATAAAATCTTCTGATAAAGTAACGCTATCAATTAAATTAAATGTATTATCTACTAAATATGGTTTATAAGAATAATACATAATTCCTTTAAATGGTTGCGCTTCATATGTATAATAACCAAGCGCACCAAACTTACTTACCTTAGAGTTAATTTTTTCATTTATTTTCCATACGCGTTTTGGCGGTACCCACAATGGATAAACTAAACTAATTTTATCTGTAGTTAATACATTATAACAACCAGATAGTCCAATTAAAATTGGCACTTTATAAGTTTCACCAGTAGTAGAAGAAATCATGGTTAAACCAATATAAGACCCTGGTATAAATCCCTCAAAACGCACATTAGTTAGATTCTGTGGTACTTGATTGGCCCAACCATTAATCCATCCACCGTCATCACGCATAGCTGCAAGTAATTCAGATTGAGTTGGGATATGAATTGCGGTAATAGGATAATTCGTTTCACCAACTTGCTCATCTGAATAAGCCTAAAAATCCGTTTGATTAATTAAACCCTTACAATCATGCTCATCAAATACAAATTGGTCTGATATTAACTCAATCTCTTCTGGAGGTGTAATAGATTTAATTCGCAATAAATGATATTTTTGTAAATTCGCAAAATTTACTTCATCGATTTCATATGCGGTACAACTAAAGCTATGTAACATACGCCCTAAAGCTGCCTACGGAGATAATGACACGCCGGTTAAGCGAACGATATAGTTTCCTTCGGTTGGCGTACGTAATAATTTTGGTTGGCCATTTGTTAACCAATTTAATACTTTTAACTTAAAATCACGCTCATACTAAATATTCTAACCAGTTAAATCAGTTAAGACTAAATTAATAGAATCTTTATTTGTGTCAAATTCTTCAGGAGGTTTAACACCAATTGTACTACGAGTGTTTGTACGAGGTTCTTTTTCTACAAATTGGAAAATACTTTCTTCATATGGTAAAAATACATTGTCACTATCCATTAAATAAGAAATTAAGCCTGTAATTGCAAATTCTTTATAGTTTACAATTCCATTCCTAAACATATAAGGGTATTTACTACCAATTGTTTCCAACTTAGATTCTAAAATTGTTGGTTTAAAGGTAGAAATGTTTGGATTAAAGCATACTCGCAATAAATGGTCTTCATCTGACAGATAAATATCTTCATAATCAATATGAATTATTTTAGACAATAATTTATTGGAAACTAATTTTTGATTATATTGTTGTAGCGCATAGCGATATCCAGTATTCTATTCAATTGTAAAATCATTAAATAAAGCTCGGTCTAAATGTTCACCATGTAATTCAAAAGAAAATATTTCATCCCAAGTTTTATATTTAGAATGAGAATCTGAACGTAGAATGCGGAATTTACCATTGTACAAAGTTGTATCTTTTGTTATTACTTTTTCCCCCGTATTGGTATCAATTGCTTCATGTTCAGTTGTTAAGCTTAACTTGACACCACCGCTATTAACTAATGGTTCCGCCAAAAGTCGTGTATAACGTGTATGAAATTTTAAAGGAATCGCATATCCGGCTTTAAATAAATAACTTGGAGATTCTACTTTAATTCCTGTAGTGGTCGTTGCGTAAAATGTAACATAGTACTTGTGCATATACTCTAGATCTTGATTATAAATCAATTCAACACGACTAGAACGTAATTGAATATTATCAGAATTAGTATAAATTTTATCATCAAAATCAGTATATAAAATTTCACCAGTATCATATACAATCTAATGTTCATGTTCAGTATTTAATTTAACAGTCTCAACAACAAAACGATACGAATAAAGTCTATCAGTGCCATACAAATTATTTACGACACCAATAAATTTATTATTCATAATATTAATCTAATTAATTGATAAATTCTCAATAATAGCTTTAGGCAAATTTACACATTTAATAATTGCCACATCAGAAAAATAACCAATAGACAAATTGTCAAGATTAGTTGCATCGCCTTGATAATAAGCCAACTAAATTTTATAAAATTGATCGTATTGTAAATTAAAATTGCCCTCTGTATTATAAATAGTTTGTCCATTTAATTCATCAATAATATTAGTATAATTCTATTTATTATTAATTAATATCGCATTGCCGCGAATGCCAATTGGTATATTTTTATAATTATCATAATCTTCTTGTGAAGTATCACCAATTAAAGCAATACCTCCAGTAGGGGATGAATCCTCAACTGCCAATACACCTGGACTTGCATCTAAAAATGCCGAATCTTGCGGTATATATTCTGATTTAATCAATTCAATAATGGCAGGATCATAACCACTTGTTGGTATATAGTCTAATGATTGCTCATTACCAAGTGCATTCGTATCATTTATATCATTATAGATACGATTTACTTCTAACTGATAATTAGGGTGCCCTAAAATATATTCTGAAGTATCATGAACAGTATCAGGCACACTTCCGCTAGCTTTGAGCGGAGATGAAGCTAACAAAACTGCGCTGTCATCGAATCTCTTTTTTATCTTATCATTGTTTTCTGCGGTACTTGGCTTGTGCCATGTAAAAGTAACAGTGCCAAGGTTATTGGTTAAATTGGGTTTAGTCTAAGAATATAAACGTCCTTTTTCTGTACCACCCAAGGTTTTAATTAAACAAATAAAGCCATCTACTTCATTAGCGCCAACGGCAGGGTTCTGGCGATAAGGAATAGTTAATCCTTTACCACCTGTTAAACTAAATGCGGGTAAACGACTTTCAATGATTGGAGGGTATAATTTACTCATACTATCCCTCCTTTATATTTGTTTTTATATACATATATGACCTCCTTTATCTCACAAAGCTAAAGCGTCTCGAATATCCTGTATTTTCAAATATCCAGAAATCTGACCGGTATTTGTATATATAGGAATGAGTTCAATATTAGGTTCAATCACTAATTCATTAGAATTTGCTTCTATGACCTCTAAATTAAGAATATTGCTTTTATATGGGGTATGGTTGAAAAATAAAATACCCCGTATAGAACTAGAATCAATACGAGTTCTATTCTCAGTAGTCGATATTCTCTACAGCCAAGGCAATAAATTAATCTATTTCTAATCTGTAGAATCTAATAAGTCTTGAATATATTCATGCTCTATAGGCGGAATTAATTCCCATGGACCAGTCAAATAAAATTGTTTAGTTTCTTCAGGCTATAATTTATATTGATATAGCAAAACGCTATAACGCTAACTAAAATAATCTAAAAAATTGCTATATTCACGCTCAAAATCATTCGGACCAATATTAATTCCAGTTGGTAATTTCCACAATGAAACAATAGTCTCAACCGCAGAATTTATATATTTTGGAAATAAAGCTTGTACTTTTTCATTTAATTCATTCATCATAAGAATTAAATGATCATATTGAATTTGCAATAAATCTATTTCATTTTTAAATAGTAATAAATTATCAGCACTTACATAATAAGGAATTAATTCTTGTATATTTTGATTTGAATACCAAATATTTAAAAGATTAAGAAAATAATTGTAAATTGCTGTAAAGTATTTTAACTATAAATTTAATATGTCATTTAAGGGCATCGCAGTTTTTTGCCAAATATCAAAAATGGTTGGATCATTTGATATAGGAATAGAGCTTGTATCTAAAATTCCCAACCAATTTAATAAGTAAATTTTAAACTAGGTGCGCCAAGTATGATTATTAAGTAAAACAGGCATATTTAAATCAGTAAATAATTCAGCGAATTTTTCGTTTAATTGATTAAAAGCTTTTCGAACATCATACTTATGAAAATTAATTAATTTATCTTCTAAAATATCACTCCAATCTTGTAAATTATCAGGCCACTAGAAATCAGTTAATACAGTAGTTAAAACAATATTAGGTTTATAACTTAACTCTAATGTTTTAGCCACATAGCTATGAGCAAACGTATAGCCATTAACTTTTGGTTCATTACTAATATTATATTGATTTATTACCTTAAATGCTAAAACGTCTTGCCATGCACCAGTTACTAAATCCGTTGGTTCTGACGTAATTACCCAATGTTTTTGTGAACATTGAAAATTAGAAAGACAACAAGATACAGGTTGTGAGTTTAGATTTGCCTATTTGTATAAAAATTTAAATACATAAAAATCATTACTTGGTTGATTTGCGTCTAAAGTAAAATTAACCGAACGATTTTGCTAAAAAATTTGATAAATTGGAATTGTTTCTATACCATTAGTACGACGTTTTACAATAACTTCTAACTAATCGCCCGATTTTATGCCTTCAATATTAAAACTGACTTGAATTTTATGATTCTGATTAATGATCTCCTCAGAAACGTTAGGAAGTGGTTCATCATCTTCAATATTTGTAAACTAAATAGGAAATAATATACCATAAGCTGCATTTTCTGCTGATTTATTTAAATATAAACCATTGAAAGAATCTCCCTGCCTAAATTCCCAATCATTTGCAGATGTCGATGATTCTCGAGATACATAAACTAATAAATCGTTTAATTGAGCTGATTCTGTTGACCACCATAAGTCTGAGGCAAAAAATCCTTTAAATTCATTGCCAACTGGTAATAAATAATAATCTCGAGTATTTGATGTAGAAATCTATTCTTTATAAAGATAAAACAAACAAGTATGCATTGGCATGTTTTGTTTAACTGTTGTAAACAATGAAGCAAAATTATCATTGGTAAATATTTGCGTATTTATAGATGAATTTACATCATTTTCAATTTTAAGAGGAATTAGTCCTTGTACAAAAGCTGCATCAATTGGAATCTATAAAGTTATAATATTAGAAGCTAAATTAAAACTTTGTTCTCCATTCCAAATATCAATAGCTACTTTATAATAGTCATCATCAGATATTGAAGAACTAATCCAACTGACTAAAGTAGAATTTCTTGGAACTGAATCGTCAGGAGATGTAGGTAATTCCATAAATGTTGTTCCATCAGCAATGGCATACTTCCATTTTCTTTCATTATTTACATCAGGTATTTGAATACCAATATTTTCTTTAAACGCTAATACTAAATGTAAATAATTACTACCATTATATAATGGCCCACGTCGTTTTAAAGCAATTTTTAATGTTGCATAAGTATCTGTAAAATCAGTAGGAGTAACTAATAATTCACAATCACTATCTAGTAGTGAAACTGAATTATCAACTACAAGTAAGTTATCCTGCGCATTAGGTAAATACTGACGCAATAACAACTAATTTGCCTTTTTAGTTGCGGCAATTAATTCTTGCCAATCTGTTTCAATTAATGCGCTTAAATCAAGCATATCTGAATAAGCACTTAAAAATTCTTTTGTATTAACCATGTGCATTAATTCTGTTTTCTATTCAGGAGCCAAATGAGCAATTTCTAATCCAAACTCCTGCAAAGCAGTTGCACGATTAATATTACAACGTTTTAAATAATTAACAATTTTAGAATATTTTATTTCATCATACATAGCTTCTGGATTGGTCTTATTTGTATTATTCATCATAGCATTTAACCATGTGGCTAATTCATCATCTATTAACCATTGATTTTCTTCTGAAGAACGAAATTCTTCTAATGATAATGATGTGCGTTTGTTTCTATCAGTAAAATCAATATTTGTATTCATATCTTCATCATAATTAACCCAAATTGGGACAACCATTTCAGAATTCTATAAAGGCTAATATAAATTAAACGTATGATTTTTATGTGTAGTATTAAATCCAATTTCTAGTGAACAATTTTTAAATTCTACCAAAGGAGGTAAAATAGTTATTTTTTCAGTAGTTAAAAATTGTTTTAAACCCACTAACTCTGGTATCTAATAAGTTAATGTAGGCATATATGCAGAAGCAGCACTTGGAATTAATAATGTCTCTCCTGTTTCTGTGCGATATTCAAAAGGTGTTACTAATGATGTTTTTAATTGCAAAATGGCAGATTCTGGAAATAAATCATTTTTCTCTTCACGCAATGCATCTAAATTAATAACAATAGATTGCGGTAAATAAGAATAATAGCCATATGGATCACCCACCAGTGCATTCATATCAAGCGTACCTAATACTAATTCAGTATCATTTAAAATACGTACTAATTCAATTTTATAAGCTCCTTTGTAAACATATGGGTAAGATGACCTTAAATTACATTTAATATCTATATTAAAAATTAAACTATCACAAAATGTAAACAATTCTGATAAACGTGTTCTATCTGTTTGGTGTGTAGATAATTCTAAATTAGTATTATCAGACGACCCATAAATATTAACTCGATGCTCTTGCACAGAATTCTAAAATAATGCTAAATTATCATAAGGAATATTTGTATTTAATCCAATAGTCTATGAAATAGTAATATCCTTTGGGCGCACTAAATGCAATGCTGCCAATTGTTCTTTATCTTTATAAGCGCTTAAAATCACTTTTGTTTTATTATAATCTCCGCCGGGAATAGTTACATATACTTTATCACCAACTTTATAATTATAATTTTCTGACATAACATCATATGTTAAATCTTTCTCACGCACTATATAATGACCAAATTCTGCGTCTGTCGCATCAATAATTTCTGCCGTTACGGTATTATCAAAGGATATATTTTCTAATCGTTTTGAGACAATAGTATCAACTGCATTACAAAATATTTTATTGTAATCTATTTTGTCATTAATCAACATATTATTTGCCATAACTACGCTCCTTTCTCTCTATATTCATTATATTTAAAAACTAAAATAATGATATTGTTGCATTTTGTCCAATTAAAAAAATAAAAGGGAAGGAATAAATCCTTCCCCTATTTATATTAATTCTTTTGATTAGCGAACTAAGAAGCCTGGTTAATGAGAGTGGTAAATGCTTCTTCAATTTCTGTGCGATTTTGCGCATTCGGAAATTCCGCAGTAATTGATACTGTCTAATTAACTTGTAATTCTCGATCTGTTAACTTCGGATTATTAATTATTGGATGATAATTAAATGCGTAACGTGCGGTTTGAGCATTTAAATCAATTTTTTGCGATAATTTACGAACTAGTTCCACAGTACCCAAAATATTTTTCGTATCTTCCTTATTAAGTACAAGTTCTTTTTCATGAAGCATCGCCAATTTGCCTTGCGAACTATTCCAATTGCCAGTATAACCACCAGTATCATATCCAGGAATTATAACTTCTTGACCATCTACCGATGCATACTGATGCCATGGATTAATAGAAATTTTTTTGCCACAAACAGCACAATAAGCAGATTCAAAAGTTGTTGAAGAATGATGATGACTGTCAATTACAATAGGATCGCAAAGATACCATTTATGGCGACCTTTATCTATTTTTTCAGTTCGTCCAGATTTATATGTGCGAACTCTCCAATGATAATGATGATCTGATTTCCAATGCTCACTATCTGAGTATTTTTCATTGCCTTCTGGGTCATTAGAATTGGGATCGCCGCCGCTTGCACTTTGACCACCCGCACCAGTATTTGCATAATAGTCAGCAGCACTGTTACTAAATTTTGGCACTGGCGCATTAGCTACGGCGTACATCTATGCAATCAAATTCGCATAAACAGCGGCTAAATTGTTAACAGAAGCTGCTAACTGTTCATTTTTCTGAATAATTTTTTGCATTTCTGTGGTATATTTAATTTGCCATGCTGAAACACCATCAGCTAAGTTGTTAAATTCATCAACTGCGGCTTTTCCCATTTTTACAACTGCATCTTCAGCAGCTTGTGCAGATGGTACAATTTGTTCATTAACAGTATCGTGTACCACTTCACCAAAATGAGCAACATCAATACCAGCAGCTTCAATAGCAGTAGCAACTTGTGCTTGAAGTGCGCCATATGCCTCTGCCATTTTTACAGAAGCTTCTTCGGCAATTTGTACCATAGCCGCATTTAATTCATCAAAGTTACCATAACCAGTATAAGTACCAAGTATAGTATCACCAAATTGAGTCATGAAATCATGTTGATTATTAATGCGAGCCTATACATCATTACCAAAAGCATCAGTCCAATTATGATAAGTTGTCCATTCTTCTTCAAATAAACGAGCATTATTATCTACAGCCTTCTAACCTTCATTAGTAAGATACTCCATCTATTCAGCAAAGTAAGCGTTTAAGCGTTCAATAGCAGCGTTACGCTCCTCTTCACTCATAGTATTATCAAGACGAATTTCTGCAAGTTTTTCAGCATATTGCTCTTCAAGCGCAAGAATCTAATCAGACAAACTATTAATATATTCACTATTAGCCTATTGCATTGCATAAAGCTTATCTTCATAATTCTATTCTGCTTTTTCTACTTCATCTTGATTTGCGGTATATACATAAGACCAATTACCTTCAGAATCTTTGCTTAAGCGAACAGTTGATTTTGCATCTCGTGCTTCTTCGAGTTGTAGCCTTGCCAGTTCTAATTCATAACGACGACGAGCATTATCTAAATCATATTGGCTAATTTCTCCACTATGCTACTCAAGTTCATTAATTTCTTTCTACAGATCACGAAGTGCCTATTTATTTTTAATATTAGAAGTATTATCAATTGACTTCATGATATCACGATTTAATTTACTTAATTCATAAATTTCTTTGTATTGAGGCACAAATCTATCAGCAGTAGTTTTCGCATATTCTAAACTATCTTTAAGCACCGACCAAGAGCCAATAAAACCAGCAAATGCATCAAGCATGCTCTATTTAATACGTTCAACAGTATTTTCAAATGCTTCTCGAGCTTTTGTAAGTTCTTCCTACCATTTTGAATTAAAATCATCAGTTGCTGCAGCAATTTCTTCATCCATTTCTTCTAAAACAATTTTCCACTTATATGCCATTTCAGTAAGACCTTGCGCCATAGCTTCATCATAAAGACGTTGGACTTCATCGCGTTCATTTTGTAACGTATCTACTTTAGCTTTAGCTGCCACGGTTGCGCTATGCGCAACTGCTATTGCCGCATTATCGAGCTCAGTCGCAATTGCATCAGTAACATTGAGCGCATCACGTCCTATAATATCAATAATAGCCACATAATTTTCTAAAGCACTAGCTGCGCGTTCAATAGGTCGAGTTGCTTTATCTAAATCTTCTGCAATTTTACTAAAACTATTCCGTATAGTTTCAACAACCGCATTCATATTTTCAATTAAACTATTATTGATTTCAAGTAAATTATCTCTTAATTCAAGTAAATATTGATATTCAACTTCAGTCATATCTTCAAGCATGGACATATCTGATTCTGACATATTATTAGATTTAAAACGATCAATAAGTGCCTAAATATCGCTTTCTTCCATGCCTTTATTGCTTAAATAATGACTTAAAGTATCATCAATCGCACGATTATATATCGAACTTTTATTCATTAATGTAGAGGCTTCATCATTTAATGTAGCAAGCATTTCTACTGCATCATGCACTCCATCATTAAAGTTTTCAATTTTATTCTTCATATAATCTAAATATGATAAAATTGAATCGTCTGCTTCAATTTTAAATTCAATTGTATATTGTAACATTTCGAATTCTTTATCATATTTAGCCTATTGCGCTTCAATTAATTCATCTAATTTCTCTTGGAGTAAATTATTTGTTTCTTCATATTGAGAAAGCTAATCCATGAAATCTTGATATGCTTTATCAGCAGCTTCCATAGCTTCTTTGTCAGAATCACTTTGTCCACTTGCATTATACGCGGCTACAGCTGCATTATAAGCATCTATATGCTGTTGCATTAAATCAGTATAGTTAGATATATTACCATACTCATCAAATGTTGCACCTTGTGCAGCAATACGAGCCTTGTCAATTTCAAGCCATTCACGGATTTCTCGTATATACTCCTCTGTTGCTGCATTAAGTTGAGCCTAAGCAGCAATTTCTGCTTGCATAGCTTTAAGTTTTTTAGGACCAAATGCACGATCTTTAGCCTTACCAGCTTTATCTAATTCACGAGCGTAGTCTTCAATTAACGCGGTTATTTCATGATAACGTGCAGTTTCTTTTTCAGCTGATTTTTTATCTTTCTTTTCTTTTTTACTACCGCTCTTAGACTTATCTTTTTTACCTGATGTTGTGTTACTACGACCAACGCCGCCACCTGTTTTACCTCCACCAACACCAGTAAATGATACTTTACTTTCATTAATTTCTGGTGTCAAAGGATTATCTGCGGTTGAAATTTGAGCAACCTGAACATATCCATCTACGGGAACTGATTTACCTTGAATAGTATAATGTTTAATTGATGGAATTGGTATTGATTCACCTGTTTCTGGGTCTAAACGCACGGATGCAGGATTAGATACTTCTTCAGTGACTTCTGTATAAGTAGGAGTCATTACTCTTTGTGGAACATCTTTCACTTCAACATGTGCCTATACGCCTAACTAATTGAGCATTGAATTCATCTACTCAACACTCATACTAGTAGCAACAGCCATTGCATTTAACGATTCAATCCAACTTTCCTCATTTAAATCAACACTTGCAAGTGCTTCAGTTAATGTCATTGATCCATCTGTTAATGCTTTAATATTATCTTGTAACGCTTGCATACCAAGATTAGCATTATCAAAATAAGTTTGCATATCTTCAGAGAAACTCTATAATTGCGCTGCAGCTCCATCTTCTGTTGCAGCAAAGGCATTCCAAGAATCGATTAATGCATTACTCCAAGTATTCATATCCATTGCACTTTGGGTTAATTGAATACCTAAAGTATTAATAGCTACCTAATCACCATCAGCAGCTTTTTCTAATAATTTCATATTTTCAGGCGCATCTAAGAAATCATCTGGTAATTCAAAATCATCAGTTGCACCAATTAAATCTTTAACAGCAGCTTCTACTTCACCGATAGTTTTTGCCCAATCAACATCGCCTTTTTTAGCTGTTTTTAAAGTTTCTTTCCAATCTTCTAAGCTATCACTTAACGTATTAATACCCTTATTCATACGCTAATTAGCAATAGCCATTCGCGCAGCCTACTCAGCCGAAAGTCCCATTTCTTTATTTAAAGCACGAATTGAACGAGCTTGCGCTTCAACAGCTTCTGGGTCTAAATCATATTTATCAGCACTTTCGCCAATTAAAATTGCACTTTTAAGAATATCTTCCTATTCACGCATTGCGGCTTCTAATTTTTCAATTCCGCCTGCGCTCAATGCCTCTTGTGCTCGCTCGTATGAAGTTTTTGCATCAGTATATGCTTGTCGTGCATCGTCTCGAGCTTGACGCGCTTGTTGCATATCTTCTTCTGACCATTCATAGGTGCCATGGGCATGAGAACGCCGCATATAACCATATGTGGTTTCTGCTTGAATTTTAGCTGATAAAGCCGCAGCACCTTCTTCTGTATCGGCAAAATCAATTTTTGACATTTCCTATGCTTTACCTAAAGCAGCCTATATACGTTTAAATGATTCACTTTCTTGTGTCGCATTATCATATTTACTGCCTAAATTTGCTAAAGCATCCCATTCAATATTTTTATCTAAAGTACCACCAGTTACAGTTTGTAAATGAGCAAGTGCAGTATACATTTCGTCTAAAGATTCTGCTTGCATAACTGCTGAACGTGCTTCTTCTTCTGCAATACGTGCTTGAATAGCCGCCTCAGCCTATTTTGATTCTACATATTCTTTTTGAGTTTTATATAATTCTTCGGCAGCGTTAGCCTTTTCTTCCATAGTTGCTAAAATACTTTTTTCTTCTGCTAAACTTCGGCTTATCCAAGTTTTAGTAGTAGCATCAACATTTGGATCATTTAACATTGCTTCCTATCTTGCAATTTTTTTTGCATAATTGGTCGCAGCATCTCGACTATCTGTAGCCTGCTACTCTAAAGTAGCTAAATCCTCTTCAGCTGTCTCTAAAGTTTTAGCAACACTGCCATTATATGTATCTTCATAATCTTTCTTAGTCTATTCTAAGAATGCTTTTTGTTCATTATAAGATAACTGCATAAAATCGGTAAAAGACATTCCAGCGGCTTCCCAATCTACATTAGTCTAAATATCCTGCCAGTCAGCTGAGCTCATGCCACTTTCTTTTAATTTTTCCTATGCAGTAGTAATACCAGTAATTTTTTCTTGTAAATCTTCCTGTTCAGCTTGTGCACGTAACATATTCATTTGTGCGTCCCAAGCCTCTTTAGTAGCTGCGTGATTAAAATCAATTTTTAAAAATAATGCCTAATCTTCTTTACTTAAAGAATTAAAGTAAGCCTAAGCATTCTTAACTACTTGTTTACCATAACGTTGCTCTAAAGAATCCAGTTTTAACGATGTATCATAAAAATCGGTTAAATAGGTTTTATTTTTTAACCAAACTCGAGCATTTGCCTCAGCTTCATCAGCATTTTGTCCATGTAATTCTGCTAATTCACGTGCCTATTTAATAAATTCATCCTAATATTTTAAATAATCATCTAATGTATGAATATCAGTAGTATCACCTAATCCCATTGCAATATAATCTAACTAAAATTTATCATTTTCATTAATCTATTCTTCTAATTTTTTAAAGTCTTCTTCATTACTTTCTAAAAATTCTTTTAAAGCTTTTGCGCCCGAAGTATCACCTTTTCCCTAATCGACTAAATCTTGATAAGCTTTTTGCATCTATGTATAATAATTGTATAAGGTATAAGGATTAGTTAAATCTACTGAAACAGTAGCGCCTTGTGTTTCACCGCTAAGAATACCGACCGTACCAGCAGTATAAAAAACTTGTCCAATATTTTGTTCATCAGAGTATGTAGAAGCTGTAACTCCCTAAACTTTATTTGCATATTCAGCAATTAAAGCAGCTACTTCTTCATTTTCTTCTTCACTATTACCAGTTAATTCAATTCCACCATTTAAATCCAACCGCTGTAATTTAGCACTCACAAAAGGCAGACCTATTCTGGTATTATGTGAACCAAAATTTAATTGCATTGATGTAGCTATATCATTACCATCTTTATCTTTGCCAAAAGTGGTACTATTTCCATGCCAATCAGTGCGAGAACCATAATGCTAGTCAGCAGTTGCCATAGCAATTGTATTATTTTGTCCTATTAAACCTTGTGCAGCTTGACGTCCACCGTATTTTATTACATATTGATCTAATTCCTCTGAAATAGATTCAATTCGTCCTACATCTCCTAAAGCACGTGCTTGATCTAATTGTGTAATTAAACCATAATATTTTTGTGCTTCTATAGAATTCAGTCCTAAAGTTTTACCAACTTCACGATAATGTTCAATTAAATCTGGAGTAGTGCTAATAATTTTATCAACTGTTTCAGCATAATCGCCACTTTCAATTTTTAAAATTTTATATGCTCCAATTAAATTATCCATTTCCTGACGTTGTTCACGCCAAGCATTTACTGCTTCTTCAGTTTTTTTCGCAGTTTCTCCCATAGCAGCATTTGATTTTTGCATCGCTTCTGCTTTTTCTTTTTCTGCTTGTGTCTATTTTTTAGTAACAACAATAGCGGCAATAATCCCTGCAATAACTGCTGCGCCTAAAGCTAAACCAACAGTAACACCGGCTATGCCCATTCTCTATACAGCATCTAATAAAACTTTAGCAAAAGTTAAAGCTCCTACAGCCGCTGTTTCATCAGCAGTAGATGCAGCCTTTAATTTATCTACTACAATTCCTTTTAATTTAGCAACGCGATCTTTAGCACTTATCTTTACTCCTTTTTCAGTTAAAGTATTATTGGCCTATTTAATAATATTAAATGCACTAATAGTTTTCGACATGAATCCAAATAATCCAATAACTGTTGGCATAATCATAGATAAAGACATAAATACTGTAGATAAAGCTTCCATAGGGCCAATATCTTCATCTGTAATAGCATTCATAGCAGATTTAATACTGGTATATGCCATAGCCACTTTTCCAGCACCACTAGCTACAGTCGTTAATCCTTGAGTAACTAATTCTGTTTTAGATGGAATAGGCGGGTCCTTGTGTAATTCATCTAATTTATTTTTTAATATAGTAGTATCATAACCAGCTTGCTTTGCATCTTCAATTAATTTAGTTAATAATTCTGTGCCTGCAGTTTTACCTAATTTTTCAATTAAAGAATCAAGCATAGTATTACATTCAGCTTCAGCTAAATTTGCTCCAGAAATTAATGGTGTAAAAATTTTAGATAATTCTGCTGTTTGGGCTTTGCCTGTTGATCCAAGTTTTGATAATGCATCCGTTATATTTTTAATTTGATCATCAGATAAATTTGCAGCTTTTCCTAATGACTAAATAGCACGAATGGACTATTGCTAAGCTTTAGCAAACTAATTTGCAGCTTTACGCGAGCGCTCCCAAGCTTCTGCATAATCTTGACCAGCTTTACTAGATTTTTTAACAATTTTTTCTAACTAAGATTCAGCTTTAATTAATTGCTAGCGTGCTTTGACAGCTTCTTTACTCCCTTTACCATACTACGCTTCAATTTTAACTAAATTTGATTCTGCTTTAGTAATAGCCTGCATACCACTTTCTAAGCGTTGACCCTCTTCAGTTAATGAACCATCGTTATTACGTAATTTTAAACTAACTTCAGCTAAATTCTCTTCAGATTTAGTCCTTTCTTCTATTGCAGTTTTTAAATCTTTCTATACCTAAGTTAAACTATCACATACTGCTTTGTATTCTCCAGAAATAGTGGCTAATTTAGTTAATGTTTCTTCATTAGCTTTAAAAACTAATGTATTGTCATAAGAAGATTCTGTTGCTCCAGTATCTTGCTTAACTTTATTACGCATAGAGTTATATATCATACCTTCTGCATTATCATTACTATTTAAACCTTTTTCTTTAGCACGTGATAGGCCTTTTATATTAGCTTCTTGTTCTCGAATTGTTTTTGCACGAGTTAATTCATCAATATATTCTCTGACATTGCGTATTTTAGCTTTCCAAGAAGAAGCTTCTACACCATTAACAGCTTCAATTGAACGCTATAATTCATCTGCACGTTTTTGAGCTGCTTCAATATATTTAGTTAATTGTTCTACATCTATATTTAAATAAGATGTATTAATTTTTTTAGTTTCAAATCCATTAGTACCCTGCTTACCTTCCATTCCAGCTTCTATTCGAGCCTATAAAGTTCTCTAATATTCAGCTTCGGCTTCAGCAACTAATCGAGTAGCTTTTGCCTATTGACTTAATTGTGAAATCTATTTTTCATCAGCATTTAAACGTTCTAAACTTGTAGACAATTCAGTTACTTGCATTTCATACAATGCCATTTCCATTTCAGCCTACGTACGTTCAGCCTCAGTTAAATTTTTCGATTCTGTTGCTAAACGTTGCTTAGCAGCAATTAAATCTGTAGCTAACTGCGCCTACATTTTTCCGTATTGTGACATACCAGAATTCTATATCATTTCTTCTAACATTGTTTTCATTGAATTCTAAGTTGCCATTATTTCTTGAGTAGCATGTCCACTCAATACTGAAATATTATGTTTAATACGTGTAAATCCATTAGCCAATAATGGCCATAAAGTTTTGCTTAAAGTAGCGGTAATCATTAAAATAATTGGTATAATGCCGCCAGCACTCTTAATAACATTACCAACTCCATCTAATATATTAGCAAAAATATCATTCAATTTAATTAATGCATTATCATTAACTAAATCTTCATATAATTGTTTTTTAGCTTCTTCTACACGCTTTGTTGCAGCTTCAAAACTTTCTGACCAAATTTTTTGTTGTTTTTCAAGTGTCCCATCAGATTTTCGAGCTATTTCAATATTTTTCTATACTTTACTCCAATTATCTGCCAATGCAATAAATTGTTGATATTGACGAACTCCACCGACAGCTTGCGCTAATGCTACTTGCTAATCTTTTCCTAAAAGCTACCATTTATCACCCAATTCGTCAAGAATCTCATCCATATCTTTTAAGTCACCATTAGCTTTCTTAATATTAACACCAGCAGTGGCTAAAGCAGCAGAATATTTATTTAAATCCGTGCCATCATCTAATGTTTCACCAAGTTTTAAACCTTCCAAACGAGAGAAAATAGTCTTAAATGATGTACCAACAATATCTGCACTTTGACGAGTTTCAGCAACAACAGTTGCTAATGCTGCAGTAGCATATTCATAAGATAAACCAACAGTATCAGCTACAGCCGCAAACTTCTATAAACCTTGAGCTATTTCTTTTGAGCTTGATGCAGTAGCTGCACCCAATGCTGTAATCGCATCAGCATACCATTCTAATGTGTGCGTACCATCATCGAAATTATTCCAAATTGCTGTTAATTCTGAAGAAACCTATTCTGCAGACTCATGTGTAACTTGAGACATTTTAATAACAACATCAGTACGTTCTTTAACTGCATCTCCAGTCAAACCCTATTGGAAGAAAATTAATGATGCCTTAGCATATTCAGTTATAGTAGTATTTAATTCTTTTGCTGCTGTTCGTGCAGCGTCAGTAAATTCTGCCATTTTATCAATGGAATAACCAGTAACAATACGAATATCATTTAAAGCGCTATTTAAATCTTTCGCATGACTTACTGCAGCCTAAAGTGCGCCCTATACTCCATGAATTAAATTAGAAGCTAATTGCCATTTTACAGTATTTACTAATGTTTTACCAAACTGAGCAATAGCGTTACTAATATTTAACATTGGTGTTTGCGCAGAAGCAATAGCACTAGCTAATTTCATAAATGCCTATTGTCCCACTGGTCCTACATTTCGTAAGTTAGCAGACAAAGTTGTTAAATCAGAACCGGCAGCTTTTAAACTAGCATTAAATTTACCTAAATCTAATTTACCTGTATTAACGTTAACAGCATTTTCTAAATGCATCTATAATTCTTGTGCCGATGCTTTAGCCTGACCTAATGCGTTACTATCTAAACCAATATTTTTAGTCTAAGTAATCTAAGTTAACAAAGACTATAAAGAATTAATATTATTTTTAGCGGCTTCAGTATTAGCTTTAAAATTAATGTTAACATTAATGTTTGATGAATTATTATTCATAAAAATCTCCTTTCTCTCATAGTAAAAAAAGCTCATCTATTATAAAAAGTTATAATAGATGAGCTTTATTATGTTAACTTTTCTATATATTATGAGTCTGCTAATGGCAAGATTTCTTTCATTAGGCCAAGTGTTTCTGGGTCTTTTATATTCTCCATAATAGATGCAATATTAAAATCAGTTTCACCATAATCAGCTCGAACCATTTTTAAAATACCAAGAGCTGAATGGTTATAATCAGTAATTTCTCTTGCCAAAGCGCAAGTATTATCCCAAATATAATCTCTTTCTTTTTCAGGAATGCTATCTTTAACAGTTTCCCAAATTTTATTCAAAACTATAATATCATAAAGCTTTTGCGGATCTTCTAATTGTTTCTCTGTAAATGAAATATTTGTATATGCACGGAGCATTTCAATCGTATAAAAAACTGTTAACTTTACAATATTATAAAAACCTTCTTCATTATTACCAGCTTGTTGAATAATATTTTGCATAATTGTTAACTTCTTTTCTAAAGGAAGATATTGAACAACTGAAATAGTCTCTTCACCAATTTTAATATCTATTGGATCTAAAGACTTTATTTTATTAAGTTTTGTTAAATTAACTTTTGCCATAACCTTTTTCTCCTTTTCTGCGCTTAAAGCGTTTTTCTTATTTTATTTTGTTTATTTTTAAATTCGACTACCTTCAAATTTATTATAGCTAAAATTTTTGAAGTTGTCAAGTTAAATCAATATTAATTGTATTAGTATCTTCAAATTGATTGCGTGTTAACTTAACTGTTTTAAGGAAAGAAACATTTGTATTATCAGAACGCAATACACTATTAATAATTGTACTTGTTGAACGGACATAAATATCTGGTGTATCAGGTCGATTAATAATAATAAATTCTGCTTCTTTTAATGGTTTTAATTCCTAATCAACTAAACCCAAACCAGTTAATTCATAAATAAATCTTAAATGAAAAAAATGTAACGCTACTGCAGGATTATTATTTAATTCATTTACGCTAGCATATAAAACACGTTTTGCATAACTTGTATCAAATACACTACTTAATGGAGCATATAATACTTTATAAAGATGCGTATCACCTAATTTAATATCATACTAAGATATAATCGGCTCTGGCAAACGTGTCCATTTTTTATCAATTTTTGTAAAATACTAATATTCTTTATAATTTTTAAGCGTATAAGTATGACCAGCAAATAAGGCACGCATATAACTTAAATATGATGTTCCAACACTAGTTATTTGAATAGTTGTAGTATTAATATCGACTTTTTGTTCACGGTATTCAGGCATATTATACAATAAACCAGCCACACTATTTTGTTCTCCAATTTGAATGGCATACTCTTTAATTCCATTCATCACATGTTTTACATCTTCTTCTAAGATGTTATCTAATTTAATATTACCCTGATCTGCCCCCACGAAAAATGTCTAGTTTGAACCATATAAGGCTTGTAAAAAATTATTAAAACCTAATTCAAAAATTTCAGGTAAATTTTTACCTTTCTTAGAGCGTTTATGAGGTTGTGCGAATAATTTATGATAATGCGAATTTATTAATGCACTTTTAAAAAATGCTTCCATTTGCTCTTGATGCTAATCTCCTAATTCTGCAAACTATTCATCAATTTCCTCAATACCGGTATGTGGCATCCAATCTTGAGTAGGCGATTTTAATAGACGTAAACATGCCTCCATTTCATAAGCCAAACGGCTCTAATCACGCTAAAAATATTCAGCTAAAATTTTATCATGTGCTAACATTAACGCCTAACCCACATTAATTTCTGCCATAATTATTTATCTCCTTTCTCTCCAAAATAAAAAAAAAGGACAGCGTATTGCTACGCTGTCCCCAATTTTGCGCTTAAAGCGGATTATTCATTTATATTGTCCTCTACGGGGACATCAATGGGAGCCTCCTGAGGTAACTCAATAGGAGGTACTGGGTCAGTAATGATAATGTCATTATGACGTTTTCTAATCTTCTTTGATGCTTTTTCCTTTTGAGGTAATTCCTGTGAAAGAGCAGATGCGACAGGCGCAGGCTCAATGAACTTTTTGTCTGCCTTAGGCGCAACTTTCACAGTATTATTTCTATGAGTATGAATAATCATATTAATTATTCAATTGGCTGCCAACCAGTATTGGTCTTCTCACGATAAGGCTCAGCATTAGCAATAAGCTCATCAGGAGTAGAACGCACACGATTCTCTAAGCCAGCACTAGATGCTACGTCAATAATCTGAATAGCAGCAAGAACTTTCTTAGTCTTGTTGAAACGAGTGTAGTCAGGGAAAGCATCAATTGTAAATGTAAAGGTCATTTATATTCTATTAAGTTCGCTACGCTTAATACGTTCTCTTATGAACTGCTTATAGTTTCCTATAAGATTAGACTATATCTTATCCTTCAGCTTTATCTGTTAAGGATGTTCCCATTTCGGAAGTGCTTACTTCCTATGCTTTATTAAGCTTAGTCGTTGAACTTTCAACTTGCCAAGATTTATGATTTAAAATATATGATATATTTGAACGAGTGCATCCAACAATTATAGATATTTCCTTTTGAGTTAAACCCTTTTCCTACAACTCAAAAATTAATTCAATATCTTTTTGAGTTAGTTTAGATAAATTACTAGACTCTCCTCGTCTAGGTTTTGATAATCCTGTATCAAAAGCATGCCTTTGATTTTGAGAAGCTGTGCACCATTCTAAATTATTTAAAGTATTATTAGTTTTATTGCCATCAATATGATTTACTTGTAAATTCTCCATATTATCTACTGGCTTAAAAGCCATCATTACTAATCTATGTACTCTAAATGTTTTTTTGCCACCACTTAGCAAAGAAAAATTAATTAATTGATATTCGGTGCCAGGTTTATTTCTTGTTTTCATTTTTCCAGAATTATCACTATAAAATTCTCCTTCTGAAGTAACAGTATAATAATCTTTTACTTCTGGAATAAAATCATGAATCCTTTTTTCCACTTTCGTGTCCTCCATGTTTTTATTTTATTATATCATAAAATTTTTATCTTGTCAAGTTGCTTAGCTGCGGATTTCCCAATTTTTTGTGATTTTACCATACCTTAGTCATTACCTTTGCCACTATCTATATCACTATGATAGCTTGGTTACAAAAACTCTAAGGGGTTTCCCGCAATTAAAGAACTATTATTTTTTCAGCAGATTTCTCATGCTGCCAAGCGCACTAATTCACTTGGATCGCCAGAAGAAGCCATAGTGAAAGTAAAGTTAGATTGGATCTTGCAGTTAGGAATAATAAATTCCGCGGGAAGATCAACACCATCAGTATTACGGAACAATGTGGAAGCTTCAAGATAATAGTTACCACCGAACTTATCAGGAGTAATATCAATCTGCATTGCACCCTTACCTTTAGCAGTATAATAGTCAACAATAACAGCGTCGATGCCATCAAAGTAACCAAGCTGATTCTTTGGCTTATCGCTGTTCAGTGTATCAAGGCCCTGAGGAGGTGTAGTTACACCATTATCGGCAGCTTCAGTAACGCCATTAACAGGAATAGTAATCTTCCATAAGCCTTTATATGTACCAGTTGTTTCTGCGGTTGCCGCAGGTATCCAATTACGAGCTGGCACAAATGGCTCACTAACAATTTCACCATTAACCATGGTCATAACATAGACGAAATCTTCCTTACCAACAGCAGTAGTTACAGCGCCATCGTTTTCACCAGTAGTCACTGTAGCAACATATGGCTTTTCCTTAACATAAATTTCAACCGCAGTATTGTCATCTGTGTACTTGAACTGATCGGTTGTCTCAATCGTATGAACAGGAATAGGATCAGCTTCTGTTCCTTCAATCAGACCAGCGCCAGAAAGAATCATGAAACCAGCAGGAGAAATAAGAGCATCTTCCATTGTGAAGGTAACAGTACGCTCACCTTCCCAAGCTACAAGACGGCTATTACCACGACCACCCTGTGCATAAACAGTGGTTGCCGCACCTTCCAGGCTGGAGGTCTTTAAAGTGTCAAAATAAATAACAGGCTCATTCTTATAGAAAACCTTGTTACCGACTTTCTGAGTTGCCTTAGCCTTTAAGACAACATCGCAAATCTCACGAACACCAAATTTCATAAGTAATTTCCTCCTTATAAAATATCATTTTTATTTAATGTAAATTCTTCATCCAATCTTCAGGTTGAGATTTTGGATCACCGCCTGCAAGACGAGTACGAATATCCATATCCCAATTAAGATGTAAAAAATAACGCTCAATTAAATCATATAACTAAAACATAGTTAAGTTACTGACATCTTGAATATTCATAGTATTTGTTCCAATAGTTAAAATGGAAATATATCGCGCAAATGCGCTACCACCTTCATTTGCGCTTTGCTATGCTGCAACTCTCTAACGGCCACGCATTAATTTATCAGCTATTTCTTTAGCTTTTGCGTCTTTTGGATTAAAAGCTTGCTAATCCATTGGGCCATTCTTTGTACAAAAAATTTCACGTAATGTATTCTAAAAAGGCTCAAAATTGGTCTCGTCAACCGTACAAGGATTCTACCCATTGGCAGTAAATATTAAAGAATGTGGGGTGAAAGCCACCTTCTAATTACCAAATATTAAGTCTAAAGTATCAATTACCGCTTTCTTTTTGTCTTTCATTTCAGGTTGCGCTAACATAGTCATAAAAACAGTAAAATTATTAATTTGTCCCTAATCTTCGCTAAAATCACCGAGCATGCTTTTATCTATGCACAAACATTGCATGCCGATAAAATAATCGGTTTCCCCAATGAAGGCTATTTCTGATAACTTAGGTTGATGTGCGGTCAAGGCGCATTCTGGTATAGGGATATCAGTACCGCACATAAGGGCTAAACGCAAATCATGCATTATTCAATGATCGACTCATCTTTCGGCTCGTTAAAGATTTTATTGAAATTTTCGACAATATCAGCTTGGTCTACTGGAGCATGTTTTTTATCATCTTCACCATTAACTGTCCTATACATTAGACAAAGTCCACCAAATTCATCAGTTAACATTATTGGAGTCGCCCCCACGAATTCCAATAAACCGATTCCGGCAAACTTACGATTATTAAACATCGTATCAAGTTCAGCGGCAATTTTATAAGGCCTAAGCGCAAAATCACCAAGTGTCCATTGATCAAAATGACATACAATATCAAACTCAATTGTGTGGTCTCTAAACTAAGGATTGGTAGGATTAGTAATAAAATTACTAAATCCAATTACTAAGTACTGAAGAACTTCATTATCTACAGTTAATTTAGGTACAATTTTAATGTTCTTTCCAAACATAGATTGCTTCTATTCCAAAGTTAGGGGCTCACGTCTTAATGCATCAGGTGAAGAATAATAAAGCATTTTACAAAGTCTATCATTATCCAGTATTCTATTCGTAATCTAATTCATATCTTTATCAATAGATAAAAAACTAGATTTCGGCTATTCATAATTTACAATTTTCATATCCTTTATCTCCTTTAACTCTCAAAACAATGACTCAATAACGATTGTTTTTTTACAATCGCCATAATATAAATCAAATTGGCCGCTATAATTAGATAGCCATTTTAACTTAATTTTTTTACCTTCAATCTTAGTAGCTAAAGGTAATTTAATATCATATGTCCAATCAGCAGTTGCATTACCAGTATACACATATTCCATGACAGTTTTAGGTTTAATAAATATATTACCCTAAATTTCATCATCTTTATGTTGTTCTTCAACTTCGATTGGTTTTATAACCAATGCACCGGCTACTTTATTCTCTAAATCATCTTCGACGGTATTCGAATAATACTCCATCGCTGTTATTTCTATTATACCAGGAGTTGAAATAGTATCTACTGCCTAAACACGCCAACAAATATTTTCCTCACCATCTTCTATTTCCTACAAATAAAATTTGGCATATCGTCTAAAATATTCTAATGTGGCTTTATTCTTTGGAAGATAAATGTTTAGAGTGTAATTTGGATTATCAATGCTGATTTGATGCTTTTGAATATGGTTAATTTTTGTTTCTGCTGGGCCGCATATTGCTGCATACGTTTTATGCTGCTTACCGGATTCATCTTCCCATGCAATTTGATAATCACATCGTCTAATTTCACCACGAAAATAAGCCAATTCATCTAAATCTTGCAATCTTACAATCCAATAAGATGCTGTATTTAACCATTCAAAAATATCGCCTTGTTTGAAATTATATTCAAACCCCACAGATAATATTTTATCATCATAATCCATTTTTAATTTATTAGGATTAATCAGAGCGCGTGCCACTTCTGGCACACTGTCATCGGGCTCTTCCCCTTCTTGTGGAACCTTCTTAATAAAAGCACTCTAATAAGAATACAAAAGCGCTCGATTTAAACTTTTGCGCTTATCCCTAATCATACGACTCTATTGTGCGGGACCTCCCGCAGTAATAAACTAAGTATTCATCTCAGATAAGCGCTCAGTATCATATGAGCCTGGTGGAGGATTTAGCCCTCCTTCATCGAGAGAGCCATATAATCGTCCAGCCATAAGCTACTACATTGTATTATAGACTCTTAATCTTTTTTTCTCAGGCATATTGGTACCTCTTACTATAAAGTTTTTCTCACGTCTGTGAGAAGAGTTAAACATTCAAATACAGTTTTTCTGTACAACTCAAATTCAATATTTGGTTGCGTTTTAATCCCTTCTAATTTGGCGCGCAAGGTTAAAAATTGAGGCTTAGCCGCAAATATTACACCCAAACCCGCAATTTCAAGATTAACTGTATCTAATTGTTTTTCCCAATCTTCATTATTTTCTTTCATTGGAATTAATTTCCAAATCTGATTAGTTAATCGTGTAATGTTACGCTCTACTGATTCACTTGCTATATCAATACCAAAATTGTCAATCATCGAATACGCTCTTTCTCAAAACATCCCAATTTGATGCAAATGGCCCTGTTGTCTTTTCTTTTAAGTCTTTTTCTGTAGAAGGGCGTCTGCGTCTATATAGTCTTTGCATGTGATGTGATTGACGTTGACATTCAGTCAGTAGAGCTGATAATTTTGCTAAATGATTTGCTTGTGACGTCATTTTAAAATCTGCGCCTGTATATTTCATTCGAGTGTTTTCAATAGAAGTAACCTATCTTTGCACCCAACCAATCATCATTAAGATAGCAAGAATATTAATTTCTTCAGAAGTTAAATCGTCATCAAAAGTTGAATGCTCAACAACTGCTAAAGGAACCTATTCTTCGCCATCAATAAGGTCATCCCAAAGAATACCAATTACAAAATCATCTTCTGTAATTTCATCCTCGCGGATGGTCTCAATATCAATTGTATAATTATTGAGATTTTTGCGAGGAAATTCAAATCCAGGAATCGCATCAATAAGAAGTCGTTGCAAATCCTTAACTGTATCAAGTGGAGTTAGCTCCATATACATATCATCTGTGATTTTATTCAAAAAGCGATTATAAACTGTTGTAAACGAAGTTGCCATACAATTCATCGCTCCTTTTTTCAATTAATTATTAGTTGTCTTAGTTTTAGGGGTTACAACTTTATACTTATTCTGCGCAACAGGCACACGGCGATTTGAAGCTGTAGTAGGCGTAGAAGAAGTTTCTTTGGTTGCAGCTTTTTCTTCTTCAACATGTTGAATAGCCTTAAGAGCATCAAATCCAGTTTTTTCCTTAAGTGCGCTTACTTTATTCATATCAGCCAATGGTAATTCAACTGCAAACTTAATAATTAAATCAATAACACCACGAGGAGCATGTTCTAAACAATCAAGAAATTCGTCAAGACTGCCATTCTTCATTAAATCAATGATATTATGCTCATTCATGTAATACTCAGGTTCACGATGAATATTTAATTCATCAAGAACTTCTTCACTTACTAAAATCATATAATCTGCAATTAAATCACGACCACCGGTTTGATAAGCTAATTTTTCAAATTCCTTAGAATCAATCTTCTTTACCTCGCCAGGTGCAAATTCTCTACGAATTCCATCTTCTGGAATACGATATACAAGAGTGCCTGTGCTGCGATTCTTAACTGTAATTAAACTCATAATAAAATCTCCTTTTTCTCAAAAATAAGGGGAAGTTAGGAGTTAATCCTAACTCCCCAGTAAATTAATTAATCAATCATTAGCGGTCTCTAAACGAAACTGTTACACTAATATTTTCCTTCTCAGGAGCGCCAATAGTAATAGTTCTTGGTAAAGCTTCAGCCTTAGCCCAGAAGATAATATGGCCGGCACCTAAACCAACGGAAGCGGCTTCATTAACATCGTCCTAAGTTAATGTATAACCATTCCAAGTTGCGCCAACAATAGTATCTAAACCAGTGTCGATATCAATACCAACCCACTTACCATTACCCTGCGCAGGATTTGTAGAATCAAAACTCTTTAATTCTTCTAAGCTACCAACAACGACCCATTCGGTATCGCTGCCCTTGATAACGCTAATCATATCCTGGTTCGCCTATGATAATTCTTTATTTACATCATTAGGCGCGGTAACTAGCTTGGACATGTTCAGCTGAATCAGTTTCCCGAGTTCGATCCACCTTCGTGACCATCAAGACGTCCATCATAAGTAATAACTGAACCAGTTACACCATCAAGGTACCAATTGTTCATTTCACCCTTAAGTGAAGTGTCAATGTAAGAACAAATATCATTTGTCATCATTGCGACAACGCCAACCTTCTTATAAACTTGAATTTCACGGCTGCGGTCTGCATTTGTATATTCATCAACAATAGTATTACCCTCAAAAGCAATCTTGACAGGCTTATCAGCACCACTTGGGATAATCCAGCAGTAACCAGGATCTACGACCTTGGTAGTATTGGTTTCATCAGCAAAGCCCTGTGGGAAAATGATAACCTTCTTGCCCTTGTAGTTAGCAAGACGGCCAGTCTTCCAGAGTTCGTCCTTCATAGCTTCAGTATATCTCCAAGCCTCTTGTGGGATCATCTTTACTGCAAATTCATATGTGCAATAAATAGTAGGCTCACCATAAGCAGAAGCAATAACAAGAAGACGGTCAAAGGAAGGTTCATCAAAACCATTAGACTCAACGCGGTTAGCAGCAGGAAGCTGATGTAAAGAAGCCTTAAGAGCCTCGCCAATCTCACGGTAAACAAGTTCATCCATACCTTCCATAACAATAGCTGTTACTTCAGCGAAGTCAGCACGGCCATCAAGGAACTCCTCGAAGCCAATTTGTGCAGCTCCACCAATAGCGCTGGTCTGTACTTCAAAGCTTTCTTCTCCACCGAGCTTAAAGACTTCATAAATACCAGCAAGACCTACACGGGTGATGAACTGCTTTGCACGAGTGCGTGCAGAGTTAATCTTACGACGGAACATAGGCTTGTCACCCTGCTTGAAGGTCTTAGTCTCTGCAAACATCTGATAAGCTTCTTCGACCTTCTTAGGAAGAACGTCATCAAGAACCTCTTCAATTACAGAGAAAATTAAATTCTTATTCTCACGATAAAGAGCGTAAGTACCTGCATACTCATTGAGCTCCTGACGGAGTGTTTCATTCAGTGCATCATAGCTGAAATTCTCACCATTATAGCTGTAAGAAATGGGAGCCGAAGGATCAGCTTTAGCAACAGTCTTCATTAAAGAAACAAGATCTTTCTTATCTAACATAATCTTTCTCTCCTTTCTTACGCAATACGCATAATCTTAACTGCCTTCTGACGGTCAGCAAGAGTGTAAACCTTTACAACCTGCCAAATCATTGATTCGTCACCAGACTTACATAAAATACCAGTAGCATTGGGAGATAATTCATCACCAAGAGCGAGCTCTTCCTCATCAACGAGGTTAGTAGTGAAAATATCGCCAACATTAGTCTTGAATACACGAGGAACCATCTTTGTTCCTTCAGGCATCATCTTGGGCTTCTTGAACTGCTCAATAACGAAAGGATTAGTTGTGCTAGTAATGTCATGCTCATAAGCATTTACATTGCCCTCGTAGTTACGAGAATTAGCATATGTCTGACCTTCGCCATCGACAGGAGAATATACGCGAGCAACGTAATCTTCCTTCTTCATTGCCCAATCATCATACTGCTCGCGGTCGCGATACAGCTTAATTTCATTAAAGACCAGCATCCATTCACCCTTACCGGTAAAGTCTACGACGCCTTCTTTATAGTCGTACTTTACAAACTGGCCATTCTGTAAAACATCAATATTTGCAGCGGCAGGAAGCTGAGCATAAATCTGACCAGTTCTCTGTGCAGAGAGATGATTAGGCTCAACCTGACCATAGCCATGCTGAACATACTTAGCACCGCTTAAATTTGTCTTTGCCATGTAATATTTCCTCCTATTAATTATTGATTTCTTTTGCAACAGAGCGGAGAGCTTTAATCCAGGCGGGAACTGAGTCCTCATCTGAAGTATCATTTAAATTATATGTGATTACATCATCAGCTGCGGGCTCTTCATCCTCACGGGCGAAGCTAACCTTGTTGCGAACACAAATTATAGATAATTTCGCTTCGATATCATCAAGAGAATAAGTATCAATATTAGCAAGGCAATCTGCCTTATCGTTATCAGAAAGCATATAGAAACTATCAATCATTTCACGTTTTGCCTCGCGATCTGCATCTTCCTTAAATTTTTGAAGAATTGCAAATTTAACTTCCATCTCAGCATACTTAGTCTTTAATGCATCATACTCGTTTTTTAAATCCACATATTCTTGGATTTCATTTAAATCATATTTAACTTTTTTGCCCTTTTTATTAGGGTCTTCTTTTTCTTCTTCAGACTTTTCTTCTGAATTATTAGATTCAGATTTTTCATCGTCTTTCTTCTCGGCAGAAGCAGTGTCGCCTTCGCCTTCAACAGACTTTTCTTCGTTCTTGGACTCTTTATCGTCCTTCTTTTTCTTAAACTCATTTACAAACTCATTAATGCTATCTTCAGAAAACTGAGATTCTTCATTAGCAGCATAATCAGTCATTTCAACGAGGTCGGGACTTGCAGAGAATTCATTATTCTCATCAAGCGAAAAATTTAAACGATAATACTTTCCATCTTTGTTGTTCTGAAGAATGGTAAACTTCTGTGAATCCTCTTCATAAACGCCTTTAATACTATAGTCAGATACGTTTGTCTCAATATTGGGATAAGTGGTATCAATATAAGAATATAAAGCCGTCCAGACGGAATCTCCAACTGTTACTGAATATTTAGTCACAGGCGTTCCTCCTTCATTTAATAATTTTTGTAAGTCATTCATCATTGAGAATAATGTGTTTTTAAATTCATCATCTAATGAAAATTCTACATTGGTTATTTGCGCGCCTTCAAAGCAAGGTTCAAAGTCTGCACCTAAAATGCATAACTTTGAAATTATTGCTTCATTTATAATGAAAAATTGAGGTTCTCCATTATCATTTTTTGACCAGTAGGCATCAATTGTATCCTTGTCAAGCTCCATAGACTGATTATTTCCCTAATCAATAATGCGTTTTACTTCTGGATATTGACCAGTCCAAATCCAGCCTTCAGTACATAAATATTCATGCACTTCATCTCCATCTTGATACTATTGAAACCAACATTTTGCATTTAAATCAACAAAGCCATAAGGCCTTGTAGTGTCTTCAAAATGCATCTTACCGCCCTTAATTTCAATAGAACGATTATGTTCCTCAAAATCCTATGTTGATTCATTAAAATAACCAACAATGGGACTGCCGGGAAGACTGTTAGCAATCTCCCTCGCAGTTTCTTTTGTGATTATACTTTTATTGCGGTTAGGCTTTTCTCCCACATAACAAACTTTTATCTAACATTTAGAAATCAAAGGATTATAAGGAGTCACATTAATTAACTCACATGGAGTATTTAATTTTAAGCTAATATTCATAATAAGCCTCCTTAACTCATTGATTCTTTATTAGCAATAGTTTTTGCGCTTTTCTAATCGTCTGGCTTTTCAGGACGACCAGCCGATTGCTAAGTAGTAATCTACTATCCTTGCGCTTCTGTAGAAGATTGAGTTTTATTCTAAGTATTTTGTCCACGTGTGCCCAAAATATCTTGACTACTCATGGTCGAAGACATAAGAGGTGGAATCATAAGCTCTTGCAAATGTAAAATTTTATTTTCAAAGAAAATATTATTAAGAATAGAACTCTATGAATGCCCAAGCGCAATCTAAGGTAAAATTTTATCAAAGCCTAATTGAACATGCTCTTTATACAACTTCGACATTTCTTTATGATTGTATTGAGTTGTTTCAAGCATACAAAATTTAAATTTATATTTCTTTGCAGTAGTTTTTACTTTTTGAGTAATGGCATCGAAAAAATATTCAAATTGAACAAGTAAATCGCGAATCATTGCTTCATCAGAAAGAATTGACTTTTCTAATGAAAGATTACCATCAGTATTAAACATATTTTTAGAAATACCAAAAGAATTATAAACTGTACGTTCCACTTTTTCTAGGTCATCTTGCGTTGCAGTGGTATTTTTATCATTAAGCGCAATTGATTCAATATCAGCAAAAGTTGTTAATACATCAACGCCAATTGCGCGAGAAAGCATCTCTACTGCATTATTGTGAATATCTCTGGCTTCTTCAACATCAAATACCAAATCACTATTCTTATCCAGTGGAAGTTTCTATACAATTATTTTTAAAAGTTGTTGTAATTGTTTGCGACGATCTAAATCCTAAGCAGCATCTAAATCTAAAATCGCAGGTATTGTATTAATAAATAATGGGAAATCGTCATTGTGAAAACAAAATTTAAAAGCACAATCTGGATCCAATAGATACCAAGCACCAGAATTGTCGCCGGGATAATCTGGCTTTAATTTATTTTGTTTATATAAACGATAGCCCAGTTGAAAATCTTTAGGGAAAAGTTTTAGTATTTTCATACGATATGTCGTATCAGGAAACATATCATCGAAAAAGCGCATGTTAAATTCTACAGTAGGGCTTTCTCCAATAAAATAGCGAGTGCGGCAATATTTACAAGGCAATTCCTAAATATAAAACCGCTTAGGCGTACAAACGCAATATCCATAAAAGGAACCATTTTTAATAACCTAAAGTGCAATATCACTACAAACTTTCTTAATATGTGAATTATCTAAAAAATTTAAAAGTTTAACAAATTCTTTAATTGCTTTTGATTCATCTAAATCTTTTTCATCCATTCCTATTGTTTCTAGAAAAACATACCAATCATAACGATACATTGTGGCGACATAATCACATATACGACGATATATGCCACTTATACGATAAAAATGATTAGAGATTTCACGTAAAGTCTCATAGTCACGATTAGCCATGGCTTGTATAACTAATCCTTTATTCGTATAGTTACGAGGAACAGTAGATTTAGTATATGCGCCTAAATTAATTTTTGCATCTTCTAAAGCTTTTACACCAACTTTAATTTTTGAGTAATCAGTTCCGCCATTTGCAAACATATTAAAACCTTTATCGTGGATTTCCTATTGTCGTTTACTGAATTCCAACTTATTTCACCCCCTTTTAATATCCAGCTCTTTTCATAATATAATCATAGTCAATTAGGTCTTCGTCTGTATATGGAATTTCTATTAACTTAAATCCATGTAATGCACAAAAACGACGTTTTTGAGTATCATTATACTACTATTGATAAAATCCTTTTTTACCACCAAATTTGGCAGAAGGCTCATAATGTTGTTTTCCTTGATATTCAATAATAAAATCAATTATGCCATCATCATCAAATACCACAAAATCAAAACGTAAAGGCATTCCTCGAGGACTCTTCAAATCTGGAAAGATATATTCCTCTTCAAAATGAAGGCCGGCCGCAAGTAAGATTTCTTCAATTTTAATTTCTCCTCTTGAAGCTCTCATTTGGTCCTCCTTTCTTAACAGTTTAAATAATCTGTTAAATACATCCAAGTATAATTTTTATTAGCTTTATGCATAGAAATAGTGCCTTTATTTTTACAATTTTTAGAAATAGTTGTTTGACAAAGTGCAGTATTTCTGTGCATTTTCTAAAATTGTATAAGAAAACTTATCCAAACTATATTTTTCAATTGCATTCCAGAATGAACCACAACCTTTATAGTCGTTGCTGTCATGTTGATTGCGCTATGCTAATGTAGTTTTTGTCTAACCAATATATACTTTCCCATTAACTGCATTACGATGTAAATAAATAATCATTATTTTTCTTACTTCTTTCATATAATTATGAAAAAAGATTTAATGCAATTACTGGGAGTTATCCAAAAAAACTTAGTCATAAAAACGCCATTCTTTGGCATTGAATTTCTTTTTTTTCTTTTTTCTTTCCTCTTCTTGTTGGATATAATATAAACCATATTCCCAAGCTGAAAATTTATCTTTACCAATCGTTTTTGAAGCTTGTTTAAGAATAATATTAATTCCCTCATTTTCTTCACGAAGATTTAATAACTCTTCTTTTAATATGGAAGTTGAGGTAAATGGTCTTAAGTAATCTGCCCTTTGTTCTGGAGTCATTTTCTAACCAACTTTAGTTCCCATTAATTTGGCTTTAGCAATACGTTCATCCTGTAAAAACTTAGCTCGTCCAGAAGATAACTATACTAAAGCATTCGCGTGCATTTCAGTATTAATAGGCGCATTCGCCTTAAGAACATAAATAGCATCCTATTCGCATTGATCAGTTCTATATTTCTTAAACTCTTGGGCGGCATCAGCTTGAGTACCACCATAAACACCAAAGTCTGGATAAACTTCACCAGTATCCGGATTAATCTAAGATTTTACCATATAATCAATTAAACCAAAACCAACACCGTTGCCATCAATAACTAATCGACGAGCTTTATATTTATAATATAAAGATTTTAACCAAATCGCCTAATTTTCAAAATGCTCATCTTCTTTAGTTTCAATATTAACCAAAGACTTAAACGCGCTTCCGACAGACTATGGAATAACTTTAAACACACAAGCTACAGACGCACATCCTTTACGACCAATATCTGCAGAAACTATGTAATAACTTTTTACAGAAGAGCGTCCAGAATGTTCGTACTCAGCCTGCTTTAAAATTCTATTTCTATCAAACTATTCACCATTAAAATATGCGTTTTCTGTTGTTCCAGACCACTTAGACTCATATTCACGCGAGAATGAAGCTTCATTATAAGTACCATCTCGCTATAAGTCCTATAAGAAGTTTTTATCAAGTAGCTTCATTAATACAGGTATACGCCAAGTACCACCCATAATAATTGCTTTCTCCGGTTCGGTTAACATCCATACCAAGAACTGAATTAATTTGTCATATGCGAATGTTCCCTTCCATCCAGCTGTTGTACCTTTTTGTTCCGCATAAGTCGCTAATTTATGCGCGTCTTTCGACAGCTGTATATCCCTATACAGAGCAGACTATATCTTCACCTTCAGCATTATCTGTTAAGGGCCCACCACTTCCACTCGCTTGAGTGTACTCCCTTTCGGGATAGTCGTTGAACCTTCCTCATAAGAGGCTTGGCTGCGGATTGTCCGTTCTGGACTTTCCCGCAATTCAATGGGATTATCAATATTAATTTCTTAATAAAGTCGCTAATTTATTTTTTATTAATCTTTTGTTCAAAAAAATTAACGAAAATCTAACTTTTATTTAATGTTTCTTCTGGATGCATAGTTCCATCCATACACAGTCGGGATACATTCATTGTCATAAGGATTAAATATCCTCTTGGACTATATCTTCAACTATTTTCCAAACAAAACCTTTATGAGTATGTAAGCCAGGAGTATTACTACAAATTCTGCTAATAGCAGAAGAGGTACCGTTAACAGCTTTGGCGGCAGTAGAATAACTTTCATAAATTGCTACTAACTAGCCATCAACAGTATATTGCGCTACTGCTTTTTTAGTACAAGAAGGTAAATTTACAGCTGGTAAGTTTTTAATATCTGAATCGACATATCGCCATTGATAATTACCGGCAGTTTTACGATTACCTTGACATACTTCTGTAATTTTACTCTATTGACAATCACACTAACGCGCTGCCTCAGCGGCACTTTCAAAATCCATCATCCATTCACCACGAAGATTAAATTGTCTTACTGGACGCTATTTCTAATAACCTACCAATCCAGTCTAACGTGCGTGCTAGGCATTTTCTGACTATGTGCACCATTCTAAATTAGTTACATTATTATTGTAACGTACACCGTCAATGTGATTTACAATATTTTTATGCTCTGGGTTAGGTAAAAAAGCTTCTGCAACTAAACGATGCACCGCACAATTTTTCATCTATCCATGTCCCATTGTCAATGATACTCGTTTATATTCATTACTGGAACGTTGTTTAAGAATACGTCCTGTTTTATCATTACGAACTTCACCAGTATCACTAACACTATAAATACTCTCTTGCTCGTTTAAATAAATTTTTTTCCATGTAATCATTTTTATACCTCCTATGTATTCATCTTCGGTATAATATGAAATTATTTTTAATTACTTTATTTGGTTTTGTCCAATAGTTGTTGCGCGCTTCGAGTGGTGACAAACTCCACCCTACTCCCTTACATTCATCAGGGATAGTCTCTACACCTTCCTATACTAGGCTTGGCACGGGGTTCTTGACTCTTCCCCGTTAGCATTAATATATATTATTAATACACCCTTTTGTCGCAGGTTCACGCAAAGTACACTTACAGCTTACGCTGCAAGGCCCCACTATTTAGGGATTATAACTTCACTTAATATCTGACCATCAACACCAACGCACTCTTCAATGAGTCCGCCGTGACGGCGCTTACCACGACTGGTTTCCCTGGCCGCAATATTATCAAAATATGAACCATTTTTAAATACAAATATACAATAATCTTTACTCTATCTAGTTTTACCTGGTCGCAAATCAAGTTCATTTTCAAAAGCTGGCACTAAAGCACATATTTCATTAACTTTTTCTTTTATAATACCAGCTGCCTACTCTTTACCTCCAGAAGTAACAAATAGTTTACATCTTGGATATAAAACGCAACGGCACATTAAAACAAGCACAGAAAGGAAAGATTTAGAATCTTTATATTCTAATAAGCTCGCAACACTTATTACGTTATTTAATAACTGCTTATAGTTTCCTATAAGAATAGACTATGTCATACTTAATATTTATTAAGCCTTCCCATTTCGATTTAAGGGATTTTCACCCGCCCCATTAACTTGGGCCCTACTCCTATTGCTTCTATTTATTATCCCTCGGAAGCTATTTCAGGATAGTCGTTGAAGTTTTATTTACTATATTTAAAAATAAAACCACCATGTGTTTTATTTTTCCCCCTACAGACTTTAGAAATTGTACTAGCGTCTAAATTTAATTGTCTAGCAGCCTCTCTTGCAGAAGGAAAGGATTGTATAAAATTATTGTTTAAATCAAATTGCTATACTGCTTTACAACTTTTATTTGTTTTAGTTTCATAATAAGATTTTTTAACATTATCACTCAATGTAACTAATTCTAAGTTAGATAAACTATTGTTTAACTTATCACCATCTATATGATTTACCACATATCCACTAGGAACACCAGAGCGTAAATGATTAAATGTGCAATAAACTAAATTGTGAACCATCTAGTCAGAAACTTTGCCGTTAACAGATAATCTTACTTTATAATATCCACAAACGATAGAAGGTTTTAATAAGAATTTTGTTCTATCATTCCGTACGCGACCAAAAGAAGAAATCGAATAAGGATTATCAAATATGGGCAACCACTATTCATTCAATAAATCTTCTTTATAATATTCTCTTTGTCGAGTCGGTGCTATTAAATTATTACTATAAGCATGTATAGCGTTTTCAGAGTAAGAAGTCCATTCTAAATTAGATAAATTATTATTTAATTTATTACCATCTAAATGATTTACAATGGGTAAATTATTAGGATTATCTATAAAAGCTTCTGCCACAAGTCTATGAGCATATTTCATGACTTTACATTTTGCCTCATTTGATAATCGATAATATTTATATCCATGTACACCAATTGATCCTTTTAATTTATGATGAGTGATAATATTTTCAACGTCACCGTTGTCATAAATAATATATTTTTTAAAGCCTTTAATTTGTTTAAACATATTTTATACCTCCTTAATAGTAAATACTTACCTGCAAATTCTCATGCTTATATTAATATTAGTAAAGGTTCCACGCCCCCTTCATAATAATATAAGTTTAGAGTCCTTGCAATTAAAGAAGTTTGTCCAAAAATATTTTTATTGGCGCAATTATTCACGCGCGAGGGAATGTCATATAGACATACTTATAACGCATAGCCGCACGTAAAAATACTCTTTGATAAAAATAAAAACGCAACCCGTTTTCCGGTATCTCTCCATCGCGACCAGTTTGTAAAAAATCCACAAACATATCGGGATATTCTCTCCAATAGGCCAAATACTATCGGGCTACTGGTTTAATTGCTGCTATGCGTTCTTCAGAAATACCTATTTTTTTCCTTGATTGGGATAATATCATTAAATCAGCGAGTGCCATTATAATTCACCTGCCTCAAGTTTTTTTTGAAGCTCATGAGCTTCTTCATCTTGCTTATCTTGCCAATCATTAAATTCATTCATATCTTCTTCAGTCATACCATTTTTGTCTGATTCCGCAAATATCTCATTCTCAAGCAAATCTTCATCATTGGCTGCATCAGCATCAGTTTCAGCTTCTTTAGCTTTATCAATTTCGATTTGCTTAACCGCATTTTCAATAAGATTACCAAGATTAAGCTCTTCTGTAACAAGGGTTTTAACGTATTGCTACATATCTTGTAACGTGCGGTCGACCTTATCTTGCGGTCCATCGGCATAGAAGCGAGGCACAAAGCCATCCATTTCACACATTGCGAATAATCCTGCAAGTGAATCAACTGCATCACCCGATACTCCTTTGTTCTGCGCCGCAGTAAATTTGCCAGCTTTCATCAGCATATCATACATACGCACCATTTTCTATGCGCCCTCAACATCACCAATATCAAGCAACTAATCGGCTTTTAAAGAAGTTTTACAACATTTCTTCAGAATATCAATATGACCAGCGGATTGAATATCATATGATTCCATCATATCATTATACAATTGCTCGAGCGCAACCCATTCACTGGGTTTATAGGCACGACCCCATTTCATGCAAAGATATTTCTTATCTTCTTCTGTAAGGTCCGCTGCAAATTCATCTTCATCAATACCAGCTTGTTGCGCGAAGTAGTCGTTCTCTGGTTGCGATGCGCGCAGATCAAGTGGAATTTGCGTCTCGGGTGGCGGTGCCAATAGATCAGGATCAAGCGCAAGTGTACTTTTATTTATAGTTTCATCAATTTGTGATTGTGTGTATCCTTGTCGCTCCATTGTTTCCTAAATACGATGATTTTGAACATCGCGTAAGGATTCAGTATCATGCCAACGATATTTTCTATATTGAGTTAATTTCATTTTTGAAAGATAACGACCCAATATAGTAGATCCTTTTGCTTTAGTTGGATCTTTCGCATATGTTAACAATAGTTTATTCCACTCTTCGGGTACATATGGCACATCGCATTCTTGTAGTATCCAAAGATATGTTTTAGGATCCCAATTGTCAACATGCATTGTAATACATTTTTTACATTGTGACAGCTTTCCATCATCAGGATATTTTTCAAGATTATTAGAAGTATAAAAATTCTCGCCTGTCATGGTCTTACCGCATTTTTCACAGTAATATACTTTTCTCTTTTCAGGTTGCTGCATAGAATATCACCTCCTTGTGGAGTTTTTAAATTTAAGCGTATTTCTTTAATTAAATTTGTCCAGATTTGCGCGTTTTTTTATTACGACATTTTTTGCAAATTGAGTAGAAGCCATCTCGAGAAGTTTTATTTTTAGAAAAATATTTATTATGAGCTAATTTAATTTGACCACATCGACTGCAACGCTTATATTGACCTTTTTCAACTTCTCGATAATACCAATCAAGATAATCATCTTCAGCCTAAGATGCAATTAATCCAGGAATTTTATTACGCCAAAGAGTGGAAATATATTCAGTTGTATGATGTACGTTAAATTCAGCTTCAAGTATTTCTTGAATTTCCTAATTCTATTTGCCATCGACTTTAAGTGTAACTAAACGGTCATAAATTGGATACTCTTTAAGTGCGCGATTGGCGCATTCGTCAAAGTCTTTTAAAAAATACCATAAATCATTATTAAAACAACCCCAACACTATTCTTTTAAAGCAGAATAATTACAGAGAACTGCTGAAATGACTTTTGGATCCATCAAAGTGACACCGGCTGGAATTACATAGCCTGAGTCTTTATCAATTTCAATTTTTTCATTTAATGGAATGGTAGATACTGACGGCACAAAATTATTTGATGTTACTGGTTTGCGGAAAGCTGCTTTTATTAAATATTGGTCTTTACGCAATTCAATTATTGTAGATTTAATTATATAAGCATCACGTCCGGTTGCTGTTTTTAATTTTTCTTCCCAATATTTTATAGCATCGAGTATTGCGCGCAATTCGGGAATTTCTTCTAAATCTTTTTTAGTTATTTTAGTTTTAGGACGGAATATTATATTTTTATCATTTGTTATAAGATTATAAACGCTATCTTCTCCATCTTCAAAAGAAGCGCATAGGCCTTCAAAAGAAGTTTCACGTTTATTGATTGTGGCCATTCGATTTTCGGTAAGTAATCGACGTTCTTTTTTTTCTTGTTTCTCCATACAAAGAACCAAATAGTCGGCCAATATTTCAAGATAAGCGGGCGACAGATTGGGTTCTCCGTCTTCGTTGCCCTACAAAATTTGTTCAACTAATGCTTTACGTTCTTCTGGAGTTTCTAAAGAATAATCTAATTTTAATGTAGCCATTTCTTTAAATCACCTCCATACTACCATTATACGAAAAATTTTTGCGGAAGGCAAGTTGAGTTTAAAGAATTCAAAAATTGATTTAGAGATGACTTGATTCGTTGGTTGCCAAATAGATTCGTTTTCCTAATTCAAAAATTCATTTAGGGATGCTCGTTTTCCTAATTCAAAAATTCATTTAGGGATGACTGTTGCCAGACGAAAACTTTTGATTAAAATAAATAAAAATTTTTCCCAAAATACCACCCCCTATTTTTACTTTCACTTTTTTATATGAAAAAAATGCTTTATGTAGTTTATAATTTTTTTCTGAGATATATAGACAGGTCTATTGCACCCTCCCCAAAATATAAAGCAAACAATCAATATATGGGCGTGAGTAAATAAGTCAATGCAACAATCAGACAAACACGTACATAACCAATAGACAAGGCATTAGTGTTAAGAATATAATTATACCAAAGATATTTATTAATATGATTACAAAAGTAATAGGTCGCAGGCGCGCTATCGGCTGCAGCGCGCCTTGTTTAGGTTAATACAGGCGTTTGTAAAAAAAACGTTTTGTATGACGTAAAAACAAAAAATAATATATTTTTCCCAAAACAAGTAAAACACTAAAGATATAATATATTATTGAAGCAACACAATAATATATAATATTGTATATTATTTCTAACTTGGCTTAGAGCAAAAAATAATATATTATATATTGTTAGTGTTCAAATTGAGTTATACATTACGACGTAGATTAATAAAAAAAATATATTTTTTTTTCCGTGCAAAAATGCTTGCAATGCTGATTCAAATGTGGTATAATTAAGACAATCCAAAAGGAAGTAAAAGGGAGGACAATGACAATGAGTAAAAGAACAACATACGCTGACGGTTGGCATAAAGCGAAAGATTTCGGCACTTTGGAGTTTTACGTTAAAAATGGGCAGCTTGTAGAAGGTTTGGTGTGTGTAGGCACTCTAAAACGTGTGAAGATTGTATATCCTTACGAATGGAAACCGGAGTGCAGCTGTTATTGCAAAGTATCGGGAGTGACTGCAACATACGGTTGCTACCAAAACTACCTTTGGAAATAATAAAAGTTTTTCAAGCTGTCCTAACAGGCTATACGGGGAGAAAGGAAAACAAGCAAAATGTGGTGCTTTTATATTAGAAACAAGGTAACAAACAAAGAGGCTTGCGTGTTTGGTTATTCATGGGAAGATGCAAAACGACGTTATCCATTAATTAATAATGGTGAATGGTACGTTGAGATTAAAACTTACGAAGACTGACAAAAAGACAGAAATGAGGTATATATAATGAAATATTTCATCAATTACAAAACAGGCGGTTTGACTTGTACGGATAATATAGCAGAAGCTGAAAGACTGATAAACGTAGGTTTTACAGAGATTACTAAAGAAATTTATGTTGTAGAATATACAAGAGCATGGAATATTGCCGTAAACAATTGGTAATAGCTATCAGCAAATAGTCATTAATTAGGACTTAGATATTGTTAAGAGCGCAAGCTCTTTTTTTATTGCATTGCCGTGATATACGATATAATATGTAATATATCCGAAATTTTATATATTATATATTATCTAAAAAAATCCAAGAGCTATGTGAAAATATATAATATATTATTTGAATCCCGAAATTATAGATAATAGATAATGAAAAAAGGTATTGCAATTTTCGGAAAATGTGGTATAATTAAGACAATCCAAAAGGAAGTAAAAGGGAGGACAATAACAATGAAAACCACCACCACATATATCCGTTACTACTTCGATCGCGGCGAATGGAGAATGACAAAAGACAGGTGCGTGCTCCGCACAGGTAGAGGACTTGACAGCGCAATTGCCGCAGAAAAAGAGTTAAAAGCCGCCGGCGTTCCCGTGCGCCTCATGTTCATTGAGGGCTGAAAAGCCCTCAACGGGCTAAAAAATATATTATCCGGTGCGGGGCTGATGCCCCTTTTTTACATATGCAATTATATATAATATATGTTCGTATTTCTTTCACTTTTGGGCATTATATATAATATATTATTTTACACTGGCGATAATATATTATTGTTTGCGGCGGCTCGTGAACTGGCGCCACGAGCCGTATTTTACTTTAATATATAATATACAAATTTTTTCTCTCGCTTGTACCTAATATATAATATACTTTTTAAATCCTGAAATGTCCACAAAAATATATTATGTATAATGCAAAAAGCCTGTTGACAGCCTTAATTTTATGTGGTATAATGTATTCATCGAAAGAAAAGAGAGGTATTTATCTTATGAAAATGAAAACTATCACTACAAACCGTCTTATCTACTTTGTAGAGCCTTCCTGTGATATTTATCCTATCGCAACCGAAGATCTTGATCTCGCGGTTGAATTTATAGTGAAAGCTATAAACGAAATAGGCGATTATAATTCAGCCGATCCGGATTATATAAAGTCAGATATTCTTGAATCACTGGAAAGCGACGAAAAGTCCACTTTTTTCATTGCGTATGATGATGATGACCACATGGAATCTGTCAAAATATCTTTCTTACGTTTGGTTGAGAGGGCGTAAGCCCTCCCCTCAAAAATATATTTTAAAAATCACTTGACAGCATTGTTTTAATGTGGTATAATGTATTCATCGAAAGGAAAGAGAGGAAAACACTATGAACCCTATGAGAGAGAATCTGCTGGACAGAATGATTAAAATCTACGGCTTTGAGCATCCTATTGTTATCAAGTTCGCCAAGTTATGCGAACGCATTGAAAACATCGCAATCTATGACAAAGCATTAAGAATACTCGTAGAATCCCATGAAAAATATCCCAGGCTCGATACTGACGAGATGGAAATGGAAGACTAATCATAATAATTTACTCATGTGCATGGCTCTCTCACAAGGGAGAGCCTGTCCGCTCGTGGCGTCAGTTCACGAGCGAAATTTTAATATAATATATAATATACGAATTTTTCTCATAGAAAACAATATATAATATATTATTTTAAATTTCCCAAAATATATTATTTTTTCACGCAAAAACGCTTGACAACTCGCTCCATATCTGCTATAATGAGTACATCAAAAGAAAGAGAGGTAAATACCCCATGATGAATTTCGAAACCGCTTATGACCTTCTTGCCGAATATGTCACCGAGAATACCGAAGCTCTTGACCTTGCTTTTGCAGTCGGCGGATGCACTGTTGAAACCGCCGAAGCTATCCTTTACTATTACACCGGTTGGCACAGCTTTGAAGGCTATCTCGCCGAGATTAACGGTGAAGATGAAGAGCCAGATTGCGACGAAGCAGACCTCGAAATGGGATTTGACCCTTATGAGGGTTGCTACTCATATGACTGCTAATCGCACACACTTACGGGGGCTTTGCCCCCATTTTTTATTTGGCGGCTCGCGAACAGGCGCTGCGAGCCGTGTTTTATATAATATATTATATACCATTTTTTTCAATCGCAAAATTGTATATAATATACTACCTCAAATTTCCCGAAAATATATTATTCTTTCCGGGCAAAAACGCTTGACATTGGCGATCGCATGATGTATAATAGGTGTACCGAAAGAAAGAGAGGTACATAATAATGACTACTGACACCGCTTATATTTATGACACCCTTTTTGCTGCTTATCGCAAAAATTCTGCTACGTCGCACTTCCTGCTGGGTTTTGCCTACTATGGCGAAATGTACGTTGTAGAAGCAGATTTCGAACTCTTATATGCAGTTTGCAAGCTCGATAAAGCAAGCCGTAATAATGGAGCTTCTCTCCGTTATGCGCCTACATATGACAAAAAGCTCATGCTTATCAATCATGGTGCGCGCAAATTTGCGAATTATACCGAAGAGCAATTTAAAGCTGATTGTAATAAAGATAAAGCCGAACATAACTATAACAAAGGCGAAGTATTCGAAAGGCATATCTTTCACATATGCAACCAACAGTGGCACAAAGATAACCGTCCATTTTTTACACATCCTGATATTTACATTGACGGTATCGGCTATCAGATAAAATGGGAACGTGCTGCACTTTGTAATGAAAGCACCATTGCCAAACTGCCCCGATAAAGGGCAACCCGCCCCGGTAAGGGGCTTTCTTTTTATTATTTTATATATAAAGTCTTGAACCGCTCATAAACTGGCGCCACGAGCGGTATTTTACTTTAATATATAATATACGAATTTTTTTCTACAAATTAGCTTTCAATTTATATATAATCTATTTTCCAAAAAGTATTGATTTTTTATGAAAAATTTGGTATAATTACTATGCTGAAAGAAAGGGGGTATTCTAATGAAAGCCGTTATTCATGGACATTATATTATTCCTATTGAATCTATTAACTTTATCCAACGGGTTAATAGTAAGGACATAAAGATTTATCTCAAACACTCTATTGACGGTTATACCTATATACTTTTGTGTTATGACAGTGATTGCGAATGCTCACGCGCATATGAACATATAGCTCGTATGTTTAGCGAATAATATATTCGCAAATAGCTCTTGACATATGCTCTGTTATATGGTACAATAATGATACCAAAAGAAAAGGAGAATCAAACAATGAAAACTGCTGAATTTTGCATCTTGATTGACGTTAATGGTAGTTATAATGATCCCATTGATCTTTATTACAATGGTACAGAAGTCTGTGCCAATGCTTATCAAAATATATGCAATTCTGTTCAATTCTGCTCCAATCCTGTCATGGTTACTTTGTGGGAAATGACAGATAAAGGCTGGAATGAAATAGATAGATTCTATAATGACAGAAATAGGTTCTATACAGTCGAACAGGAATAGAGAACTACTTTTTATAAAAAATAAGGAAACTACCGTCTATAAAGCTGTGGGTAGTTTCCTTATTTTTATATGTTTAAACAAGAGATATATTATATACAATGTTTTGCGCCGGCCGTTTTCCAATGCAACAGCCGGAATTTCGAAACAATATATTATATACAATTTTTTCATCTATAATTTGCCCCGCATTATATACGATATATTTACCCGAAACCTCTTGACACGCTGTTATTGATATGGTATAATACCAATAGAAAAAAAGAAAAGGAGAAATTATTATGTTCCCAATTTCCATTATTATCTGTCTTATTGCTATTGGTATTTTACTTATTATCGGACTCATATGCGAATGGTGCTGCAAATATCGTGCCGCTGCTGTATGTGCGATTTTGGCTCTCATTGCTGGCATTCATCCCTTTATCTATGCGATTAACCTGTAAAATGTAATTTATGTCTTCTACTGATTAAGCGGAACTGCACATTCCGCTTTTTTAATGTGCGTCAGAGTATATGATATACAGATTCGTCCGGGCGCGAAAATATATTATCTATAATGTGAAAAGTCTATTGACACCCCGCCCCCAATATGTTATAATACAGATGTTCCAAAGGAAAGGGAAAGTACCCCCGACACCAACTCCGCTCATTACATTGCGTGGTTGTTGAATGGGGAAATAAATCAAGAAAATATATTTTCAAAACCTCTTGACAAATCCCGCTCCCTATGGTACAATATAATCACAACAAGGGAACGATACCCTCTAAAACGAGAAAGGCTACCATTATGGCAAAAAATCCCCTCACTTATGCAGATGCTCTGACTAATGCACTTGCTCTTGAAGGACTGAGTGAAGATACCCGCGTCACTCTGTATGCGCTCAAGGCTTCTATTGAAAAGAAAAATGCTTCGGATCGCAAGCCCACCGCAACCCAGACCGCAAACGAAAACACTAAAGCGGAAATTCTCGCTGTTCTTGCAGATGGCACTTCCCGCACCGTGACTGAGATCATGAGTGCAGTGTTTTCCCTCAATGGCGCAAGCAACCAGAAAGCGTCAGCTCTTGTCCGTCAGCTTGTAGAAGAAGGCTCGGTTAAGCGTGAAGTCGTCAAGCGCAAGGCATATTTCTCTCTTGCTAAGTAAGGCATAAAGAAAAACCTTACTTCTGTAAGATAAGAAAAACCGCTCCCGCCTGTTGTCTGCACAGGCGGGAGTATATTTTTGCGCCAGAAAATATATGATATATTTTCTGGCCCGGCCGCAATTATATATAGTATAATTGCAAAAAAGAGTTGACTTTTTATGAAAAATTTAGTATAATTACTATGCTGAAAGAAAGGAGAGTATTCTAAATGACTATTTATTTTGATATGGATGGTACGATCGCAAATTTTTACGGCGTGGAAAACTGGCTGGATTATCTTGAAGCGTATGACACCACCCCCTATGAAATTGCGAAACCGCTTATTCATTTTTCTACCCTTGCCCGTATGCTGAATCGCTTAAAGCAAGAAGGTTATACTCTCGGTATTATTTCTTGGTGTTCTAAAAATGGCACTCCAGAATATAATGACCGCACCGCTAAAGCAAAACGTAATTGGCTTGCAAAACATTTACCAAGCGTACAATTTGACATAATTCATATTATTCCTTATGGAACTCCTAAAAATCGTTATAATGAAGGAAATGATATTTTGTTTGACGATGAAGAAGCAAATCGTAAGACTTGGACAGGCAAAGCTTATCGACAAGATGAAATATTTGAAGTGCTGAAAGGGCTGTAAAGCCCTTTTACTTTACACCAATAGATAATATACAATATACAATGGCGTCCGGGCGGAAAAATATATTATTTTTAAATGAAAAAAGGGCTTGACATTTGCGTCCCAGTCTGTTATAATATCAATAACGAAATGAAAGGAAGGGAGGTATTTCCCACACAATGAAAAAGTCACTTTATTTTCAAACTGAACTTGAACGCATTACTGATTTGACCCTGCGTGATTTTTGCGCTCGTTTCTTAGATGAACGTGTAGGATCATGGTTTTGGTCAAGCGGCGCGTCCTCTTCAGGAAAATTTCACCCTGTCTTTTCACAGGGAATAGGCGGCTTAGTACGTCATGTAAAAGCTGCCTGTATGTTCCTTGAAGAATTACTCCGTTTAAGCCGTTGGAGTTATATGCCCGAGGAATATAAAGATTATGCTCGTGTTGCAATATTACTTCATGATTGCGCTAAATACGGCAATGACAATGAACTTGACAAAGAAGCCTATCCGCAACATGGCGCAATTTGCGCTGAAATGGTAGAGAATTTTTGGCATGAAGCCTATGGATCTATGTACGGCAAACTGCCTGATCTTATTCCGATGGCTATTCGCTCTCATATGGGGCAATGGGTAACTGACCGAAAAGATCGCCCGTTTACCGCTATTGATCAACTCGTACATTATGCAGATTATATATCAAGTCGCAATTTTATTGATATTCCGAGTATTACGGCGGAATATGAACAGATTGTAGAACAAGAACGTAAAGAACTCGAAGAACTGACCGCAAATATATCTGTGCCGTTTTGAGAAAGAAAACACTTTTGTCATAAAAAGAGGGGATACCCCCTCTTTTTTTACAATATTACGAAAGAGTATATAATATACTTTTCCGCCCGGTCGGGAAAATATATTATTTTAACCCCTTGACATTTGATTTGATTTCTGTTATAATATTATCATCAAAGAGAGGAGCTGTCCTCGATATTTACTTCCTTATTCTATACTACGGAGCGTGATAATTATGACTATTGCAATTATGCTATCTATTACTTTTATCTGGCTTGCGGTTGGCTTCTGGGGAATGTGGCTTGCGGCAGACCCTAACTTTGATAAAGTGAATGTTCCCGCCTTGCTTGCACTATTCGTTTTCCCGTTCATTCTTCTATTTATAGGCTCTACCCTCGGGATGATATAATATATTATCCCGCCCGGGCGCGCAAATATATTATCTATAATGCAAAAAAGACTTGCAATCTACCTCTATCTATGCTATACTATTGGTGTACCAAGAAGGGAAGCGACTGAACGAGTAAAGCCTCTACCGAAGGAGCTCAAGAAAATATATTATTCGGAAAGCAAAAAAGTGCTTGACAAACTGCTCCCCATGTGGTATAATAAGTACATCAACAAGGGAAGGAAGAACCCTAAAAAACCAGAAGGGAAACGATATTTATGGCAAAGAACCCTATGACCTATTCTGAAGCTCTCTCTCATGTTCTTGATAGTGATACTCTGGATTATCACGTTCGGGATACTCTCACTGCGCTTAAAGCGTCTATCGACAAAAAAAATTCGGCTGATCGCAAGCCTACCGCAACCCAGACTGCAAACGAAAACATCAAAGCTGAAATTCTTGCGATACTGGCGGACGGCACGGCGAGAACTGTCACTGAAATAATGTCGGCTGTTCCGATGCTTGACGGTGCAAGCAATCAGAAAGCGTCAGCACTTGTTCGTCAGCTTGTCATCGATAAGAAGGTAAAACGTGAAATCATTAAGCGGAAAGCCTATTTCAGCCTTGCATAATTAACGACAGGGGATTATCAATCCCCGAGGGGCTATTAAGCCCCTTAATTTTTTTTTATATTAGCTTAGACCGTATATTATATACAATATACAATCGGGTCCGGGCGCCAAAATATATTATTTTTTTAGCAAAAAGCACTTGACAAGTACCAATAGATGGTGTATAATTAGTACATCAAAGAACAAAGGAGATTATAAAACCGCAATGAAAGAAACTTCCTATATCTATTTTGCCGATGCTATTGGAAATGGCGATCATACCGTTAAAATCGGCGAAACCGTAAATCTTATACAGCGTACTAACCGCTTGTGGCGTACGGAAAAACGTTCTATCACTAAGTCGTATCAATTCAAAGGTACAAAAACTGAAAGACTTGCGCTTGAAGCTATGCTGCGCGCTAAGATTGAATTCCACTATCCACAAGTTGTAGTACATACTGGCAATGACCATTTTATTTGCCGAAATTCTAAAATTGCCAAAGCGATTAAAAATCATTTTGACGAATGGGTCGCCGAAGCGGTTGAATTGCTTAACAACATCAAAGCGTAAAACCACTGAGACGTAAAACTACTGAAATGTTTTACGTCTCTTTTCTTATGCGTTAAATTATATAATATACAATTTGGTCCGGGCCGGGGAAAATATATTTTATTTTCCGCAGCGAAAACTATTGACAAGTACGGAAAAATATGGTATAATATTTATAGAAAAAAGAAAAGGAGTAAAGCTACAATGAAACGATATTATTGCCCGTGTTCTAATGACAGTTGTCCCTATCTTACAGTAGTTTATTGCGCTCTTGCCGATGAAGGATATAATCCGCTTGAAGAATGTGATAATGCCGCTTACAGCGATCCAGAAGGCGAAAATTGGGACGATGATTAATAAAATTGTGGGGACTTGCTGAATAAGGATAGTCAACAGTAAGTAAGTCTTAAACACAGGTAAACGAGTGACCCTGCGGCTCACAAGCCAACACCCAACGATGTAATATCAAGTACGCTCATAGACCTGTACCCCAATTCTACATAATATATTTTCAAAAAATACTTGACAAACGTAACGTGATCAAGTATAATAATAGTGTCGCAAGGAAAGGAGAAACAATTATGACCGAAGCTGATATTTTGCGAATCATGGAAGGTTTACATTGCTCAAGAGAAGAAGCTATCGAAGTTTTGCAAGATGATGAAGCTATTGATCACGGTGAAAATCTTTTTGAGCTTACTCCCGAGCAAAAAAAAGCAAGTAAAGATGCCCGAAATGCAGGAGGTAATAAACGCACAAAACCTGTACAGAGAGAACGTAAAATTGACGAAGCAAAAGGAGCAATCCTTACAGCTTGTCAAACCACTCTTACAGAGTTGCAGGCAACTATCACAAAAGTGAAAACCGAAACTGAGATTGAATTTACGCTCAACGGCGAAAACTACACTTTGAAGTTGACAAAACATAGACCGCCTAAGCAATAATCAACAGGGGGCGCAAGCCCCCGCACTTTCAGTCGCAATTATCTATAATATATTTGCGCGCCCGGTCCGAAAAATATATTATTTTTTCTTGAAAAAATCTATTGACAAAGACATTCCAATAGTGTATAATAAGTACATCAAAAGAAAGGAAATGAAATCAATGATTACCATACTGCGTAGCAATAACAAATCCCGAAATGTCAACCGAGCTCTTAAAGCTCTGAATGAGTATTTGCGTTATATTACCAAAGACGAAATGCTTGCTCATCTTGCCAAAGTTACTACATATCTTGAACCTACATTTCGCCTTAACCCGCTACTTACTCGCTCTTGCCTTGTTGTACATATTACAGCAGGTAAAATCACTACTACACAATTATATCAGTACTTGTTTTTTGTGCTTGCGAATGAAATCTTTGTTGATGCCGAGGAATTGACCGCTTATATCAATATGTACGGAAGGAATCTTTTACTATGAGTTGTCGTAAAAAAAGTAAAAAAGAAAAAGAAATGCTTAATTTTCTGGCGAGAGTAAGGGGCGAAGAACGCTCCACAATGCCCCGCCCTACCGTATTTAAAAATAAAAAGAAATATTCTCGTCAGCGCGATAAGCGCATTGATTTTGATTAATATATAATGCCGTCCGGGCGAAAAAAATATATTATTTTCCCTCGCAAAAATCACTTGACAAACAGGCTTGTATCTGGTATAATACAAGTACCAAAAGGAAAGGAAAGGAAAGGAAATTCAAGGTATGTTTTTTACTTTTACGCACGAAGATCCTTATAATCATTCTCATAAACGCAACCGCTACAATACCGCTATACGCAACTATAATTGCGGCGGTTTTGCGCTTGGTACTTACTCTTGGTATGAACCTTTTGATGAATCTGAACGATATGACGTTTATGAGGAATGGGATAACCTTGAACAAATTGCCTATGAAATAAGTCGGCATGACAAAAATGAGCTTTTTAATCGGGCTTGCTATTTTTCTTGCATTGAACTTTTAACCCGCCGATTTACTAACCACATTTTGAAAGATTTTCCTAACTGTCGAGTAGTTGACGAATTGAAAGAGGTTCGCCCCGATGAAACAATTGTTTTGTTCCGAGTTGGTGTAAATGATTTTCATTTTGTAGTATCTTTTGATCACAAACACTGGTTTCATAAATGCGGATGGGATAGCATTGAAGAACTTTGTGAAGATGAAATTTTTGATTATGATTGGAGCAATGGTCGCTATAACGGACGGATTGTCAAATTTGCTATGAGGGGGTAACACCCTCTCCTTTTTTTAGTTATGTTCAGGCGCGAATATATAATATACAACGCCGTCCGGGCGCCAAAATATATTATTCTTTTAACCAAAAAGTACTTGACAGCAATGCTTAAATCTGTTATAATAAGGTCATCAAAGAACAGGAGATACAAATTAATGGATACTATCATTAATATTTCACGCAACCGCAATACGTATGTTATCGATCTTGATACTGGCAAGCATATTACCGCTTACCTTGAAGAACCCTTCCGCATTGTCGGTGTTTCTGGTAAAGAACTGTCCTCTCGTCCCAAGCAGATTAGTGAACGTATCGGCGATGCTTTTTTTGGTGCTGTTTTGGGACATCGTGATCTTATTTATCGTGAATACGCTGATCGCATTATCAGCTTGCCCGATATTTCTATTAAGGTTAAAGTTTTTGCTTTGGACTGTCTGTTCTTTTATGATTGGGGGATAGGTACTTTGCCCGCATGGAAAGATGTGCTTACAGTACTTCGTAAATGGAACACCAATCCCGACAATTTGCCTAATGTTGATCGTTTGAGTTTTTTGGTAAAACGTGAACTGACCGCAAACGTTCTTGAACAATACGGTCTTGCGCGTTTTGCTTCAGTTATTACGCCTTCTTTGCGTCCTTATATTAAATCTTGTAAGGCGTTTCGTTCTGCGCTCCGTTCTGCCGCCACTGATCGCTTTGCTGAACCGCAAGCAAAAGTTAAAGAATTCTTTAATGTAGATGAAGCTGAACTTTTTAATTTGTTTGGTATTTCTTTTCGGCGGTACAATGCTGAGGCTGAAATTCGTGAAGTTTGCCGCAAAATGTCACGCATTATCGAAATTCTTAATAGGCTGGAAATTACTGATTACAAGATAGAAAATATCAATCGTGCTCATGCCGATCTGGAAGCCCGCTACAATGTAGAAATTACTGATGCGGAAAACCGCAAGTTTGCCAAAACACAAACTTCTCACAATTTGTTTTATGAGAATGATCGCTATTATATTCGTGTTCCGCTTACTCGTGATGAATGCGCTAAAATTGGCAATCATTTTCACAATTGTGTGAATGCTTTCGAATGGAGGACTTATCTTCGTAACGGCGAAAGACATCTCGTCGTTGTGTGCGATAAAGCAACTGACGAAATGCTTGTTTGTGTTGACATTGACTCTGACAGCTTGACTATTAATCAGTTTTATGGTGATTACAATGCACCTATTCACAATGACGAGCTGTGTGATTTTCGTTCTGATTATCAAGATTATTTGCGGAACGCAAACCAGCAGTAATTCTTAACCAACGTGTAATAAAAGCGGGGACTTTTGTCCCCTCTTTTTTTACGCATCAATTATCTATAATATATTTTCGAGTCCGGGCCGAAAAATATATTATTAAGATTCTAAAAAAGCTATTGACAAACTCGCCGCAATAGTATATAATAAGTGTATCACAAGAAATGAGGTACATAAAATGATTGAGTTCGCCAATATGCTTATTCCTAAACATAATATTGCGCTCGTTGTAAAAAGTCAGTATGAGGCTCATGAAAATCCTGCTTTCGTACACAGCTCTAAATGTATACGTTATAGAATAGATATATACTTGATGAAGCCTTATGACGGAGTTGACAAAGTGTCAACAACATATGCAACAGAAGAATTAATGCTGAATGAATATAAGAGGATAAAAGCCGAATTGTAAGACAAGGTGCCTCCTACGAGGGGGCATCTTTTTTTATTTTTATCACTATATTATATATAATCCCGCCCGGATTAAATGATATATTATATAGCTCGGCCCGCTTTCCAGCGATGCGGGCCGAGTTCCCGTTCGGTATATCATATGCGAAATTTTTGCTCACAAAAGTGGACTTATATATTGCGCCCCTGTTTCCCGAAATTCAATAACGCACATATGCGAAATTTTTGCTCACAAAAGTGGGTTGATATATTAGACCGTCATTTCTCGTAATCGGCATCGGAAGGAATCTTTCGGTATTACACGTATATGCAAAAAATTTGCTCACCCTTGACTTGACTTGCACCTTAACTAGGCTCAAACCTACGCCCCGAACGGTAATTATAGCGCAAACTAACATCCAAAAGTAGACAAAAATGCCAAAAACGCAAATATTTTACTTAAATCTAATTGAAAATGCTAAAAATTTTTCGCTTACAGTATAAATAATCCTAAAGCACTATAAGTAAATGATTTTTTAGGTTAAAATCTATGCTCTCGCATTACAAAAATC
>ERZ780044.3-NODE-3-length-147648-cov-15.6173_pt1:0-50000 | contig 147648 bp, 143 predicted proteins | sample MGYA00511849_ERZ780044 | MGnify/ENA primary metagenome ERZ780044 (study PRJEB29588, sample SAMEA2152467) | human gut metagenome | biome: human gut; feature: human-associated habitat; material: faeces | place: Denmark | collected 2008/2010 ...
TTTATTAATGTCTACTATTTGGGGTTCACATCACGTGCATCTTTCTTTTTTGTTTTAATTAGTCCATGTTTTTAAGAGCTTTTGGTTCATCTATTATTACCCAAGTGCATCCAACAGAAGCAGCAGTAGAAGCAAGTAGTGCAATGGCAGCTAAACCAATTGATAATAGTTTTTTCATAGTTTCCTCCTTATAGACTTTTATATTAAAACACGCCGGCCGTATTTTAAACAGATTTTTTATAGTTATCGTATGGCATTCCTAACAGCTTGTACATATATGGATTTATTAGTATTCCTTCTATAACTAAAGCTGTTAGAATAATGTTACTTAATAACCTATCTTTTATGATAAATATTAGTTCTATATAGATTAATGCAAGAATACATGAAGCTATTTTTCTATATTTTCTTTTCTTTGCATTTGTAAGGGGTCTTTTTATTGTATCTGCTGGCGCAAATAACAAGTAATCTATAAAGCATAATATAGATATTACAATTTTATTTGTCATTGGAAGCGTTGTATTTATCATTATAAATGTTAGTCCTATAATCATTGTTGTTGATGTAATTAAACATATTATACTTTTATCTGCATGAACTCCAAATGCGGGATATCTTATTATGTTAAAAAATATAAGTACTAAAATTAATTCTTTAAATATTCCTAAGATTATTGATATTAAGACTATTATTATTAATTTAGTAACTGTTAGGTATAATCCTTCCAATCCATATTTGATTTTATCAATATCATCTTCTGTATAAGTATTATTGTATCTTGTTATAAGATTTACAGAATCATTTAAGAATTTTTCTTTCATAGTGACCTCTTTCTTAACTGTTTAAAGTATAGCATAATTAAAAATTTTAAATTTAAAAATCTTTTATTTGAAAAATTTGTCAAAATATGTCGACAATAAGTTTACTATAAATTAACAAATTACCAAAAAAGTCAAACTTCTTACCTTTTACAGAAAACGACAAAAAGTGGGTGTGTTTTCTGATACACTTGTGTCACACATATGAACGGACAAAGCTATTGTTTTGCTTGTACACGTTGTGAATTTAAACAGATAGGAAGGTGAGGTGTGTGAGTAAAGTGAAAGGCCGTGTTAAGTGGTTCAACAACGAAAAAGGTTATGGATTTATCGAATACAAAGAAAACGAAGACATTTTTGTTCATTATTCTGCCATTAAACTTGATGGTTATAAAACTTTAACTGAAGGACAATATGTAGAATTCAACCTAGTAGAAACTCCAAAAGGTTATCAAGCTCTAGATGTTGTTGTTATCAAAGAAGCTACTCCCGTAAAATAGGTGGCTTTTTTCTTTTTTTTGTGCTATTATAATTATAGGAGGATGATGATATGGAAATTGTAATTAGAGGAGATAAAATTAAAGTTACTCAAGCTATTAATGATTATTTAAGGGATAAACTTTCTAAGCTTGAAAAATATATTGAAGATTATGATAATGTTAGAGCGACAGTTGTAGTTAAAGTAAAAAATCATGAACAAAAAGTAGAAGTTACAATCCCACTTAAAAAGTTCATTCTAAGAGCTGAAGAATCTAAAGAGGATTTATATGCTGCTATTGATGTTGTTGTTGATAAAATAGAAAGACAAATTAGAAAGAATAAAACTAAGCTTCAGTCAAAAAAGATTAAGGAAAGAGACATTGCTATAGATTATGTTGAAGATATAGATGATGAAGATAATAAAGTAGTTAAACGTAAAACAATAGAAGTTAAACCTATGAGTGAAGAAGAGGCAATTATTCAAATGGAACTTCTTGGACATAGTTTTTACTTATTTAAAGATGCAACATCTTCTAAACCAACTTTGGTTTATAAAAGAGAAGATGGAAATTATGGTGTTATAGAAACCGAATAAAATGTATTAAAATGGGAATTTTTCTTTAAAAATTCTCTTTTTTTTGTTACAATAGAAGTTACAGGAGATGATGGTATGAACTTTTTAAAGAAATTGTTTGATCATGAATATAAAGAATTAAAAAGATTTTCTGATATAGCAGATAAAATTGATGCATTATCGGATGAATATTCTAAAATGTCTGATTATGAATTAAAGGCAAAAACAGATGAATTTAGAAATAGATTAAAAGATGGAGAGACTCTAGATGATATATTAGTAGAGGCATTTGCTACTGCAAGAGAAGCTTGTTTTAGGGTGATTGGAGAAAAACCTTATTATGTGCAATTACTAGGTGCTTTAGCAATTCATTTTGGTAATATTGCTGAGATGAAAACTGGTGAAGGTAAAACACTTACTTCAGTAATGCCAGCATACTTAAATGCATTAACTGGTGAAGGTGTTCATATTGTAACAGTTAATGAGTATCTTGCTGATCGTGATGCAAATTGGATGGGTAATATTCACAGATTCCTAGGATTAACTGTTGGAACTAACCTTAGAAGTTTATCTCCAAAAGAGAAAAAAGAACAATATGATTGTGATATCTTATATACAACTAATAATGAACTTGGATTTGATTACTTAAGAGATAATATGGTTGTAAAAAAAGAAAATAGAGTACAAAGGGGACTTAATTTTGCAATTATAGATGAGGTTGACTCTGTATTAATTGATGAAGCTAGAACCCCACTTATTATTTCTGGTGGAGAAGTAAAAAGTAATAATCTTTATAGAGATGCTGACTCATTTGTAAAGAGATTAAAAGCAGATGATGATTATTTATATGATGAAAAAACTAAGGCGGTAACTTTAACAGAAGAAGGTGTAAAGAAAGCTGAAAAAAGTTTTGGTTTTAATAATCTTTATGATATAGAAAATACAAATGTTGTTCACCATATTAATCAAGCTTTAAAAGCAAATTATGGTATGAGAAATGATGTTGACTATGTTGTACAAGATGGTGAAGTTGTAATAGTTGATCAATTCACTGGACGTTTAATGAAGGGTCGTGCATTTAGTGATGGATTACATCAAGCTATAGAAGCAAAAGAGGGAGTTCAAATTCAACAGGAAACTAAAACACTTGCTACTATAACTTTCCAGAATTTATTCAGAATGTATAAAAAATTATCTGGTATGACAGGTACTGCTAAAACAGAAGAAGAGGAATTTAGAAACATTTATAATATGTTTGTTATACAAATTCCAACCAATAAAGAAGTAATTAGGGATGATGAACCAGATTTAGTTTACTCTACAAAATCAGGTAAGTATAAAGCTTTAATTAATGAAATAGAAGCTAGATATCAAAAAGGTCAACCAGTCTTAGTTGGTACAATTGCTATTGAAACTAATGAATTAATTAGTTCTATGTTAAGAAAGAAGAAAATACCTCATGAAGTATTAAATGCTAAGAATCATGCACGTGAAGCTGAAATAATCGCAAAAGCTGGAGAAGCAAAATCAGTTACAATTGCTACTAATATGGCTGGACGTGGTACCGATATTAAACTAGGTGAGGGAGTAAAAGAACTTGGTGGTTTATGTGTACTTGGTACTGAACGTCATGAATCGCGTCGTATAGATAATCAGTTACGTGGACGTTCTGGTCGTCAGGGAGATCCTGGATTTACTCAATTCTATGTATCTATGGAAGATGATTTGATGGTAAGATTTGGTACGGATAGAGTAAAAGGAATGCTTCAATCATTAGGATTTGATGAAGATCAACCAATAAAAAGTAAAATGTTTACTAATGCCATCGCAACTGCACAATCGCGTGTTGAGGGTAATAACTTTGATATAAGAAAACAACTTCTTCAATATGATGATGTTATGAATAATCAAAGAGAAATTATGTATGGTAAGAGAAATGAAATACTTGATAATGAATCTATTCATGATGCTGTTTTGAATTCTATTCATGAACATGTTACTGACTTAGTTCAAGCTCATACTTTCCCAGAGGGACATTTAAATGAAACTGATGTTGAAGAAATAGTTGAATATGCAAATGAAAACTTATTTAAGAAAACTTTAAATATAAATGATGTTAATAAAAATGTTGATGAGTTAATTGAGACTATTTATACTATAATTGTTGAAGAGTATGAAGAGAAAATTAAAGGGTTACCAAAAGAAGTAACTGATGAATTTGAGAAAGTTATAGTTTTAAATATAATTGACCGTTATTGGACTGAACATATTAATACCATGTCCCATTTAAGAGAGGGAATTGGTCTTCGTGGATATGCTCAAGATGACCCGTTAAGAGCATATACTATGGAAGGCTTTGACTTGTTTGATAAAATGATGCAGAATATTGATAAAGATGTAACAATACTTCTAATAAAAGCTGAAATAACACAAAATATCGAACGAAAAGAAGTATCAAAAAAGCAAATAACTAACGATGGTAAAGATCATATTAAACAAGCTCCTAAGAAAGTACAAAAAATTGGTAGAAATGATCCATGTCCATGTGGCTCAGGACGCAAATATAAACAATGTTGTGGTAAATAAACCCGTAAACCCACGTAAAATAAGGGATTGCGGGTTTTTCTATGATTACAATATTTAGGTAATTTTAGGCATGTCTTTTGTCTTAGATACGTTTTAGATACTCTTAAAAAGTCTTGAAAGCCTATATAATATAAGGGCAAAGCGGATGGTGAGGTATAAATTTCAAATTGGATACAAAACGTATCTAAAACGTATCCAGAGTTATTTTATTAGTTAAAAGAACATCTTAATAAGATAATAACGACAATTATATGATATAATTTATATGAGAGGTATACATCGCGGAAGGAGGAAAAATCATGACAATTGAATACATAAAACAATTAGGAAAAAATAAAAGTGGTGAAAATTTTGATTTACTCTTAGAAATATATAATCAAGAATTACCTATTGAAATAAAAAGAGAGGTAGTATCTTCAATTGGCAGACAAAAGGATGATAATAAAGTATATAATTTTTTAATAGAAAATGCTTTTAAAAAAAATTACATGGACATTATTTATCAGATGTTTAGAACAACATTATATAGATATGACATAGATAAATTTGCAAGATTATGTGAAGATATGAAATCGTTTTATAAGAATGAAATAATGGATAAGATGTATGATTATAAAATTGGAAAAAAAGATAATAAGGTAGTTTTGAGAAAGAGTACAATTTCAAAACCTCTTATTTTAAAGGGAAATAGTATTACTACTTTAAAAAAATTAAAAGAAGGAGATATAAATTTAATTTTCACATCGCCTCCATATTATAATGCTAGAGAATACTCTGACTATAATAATTATAAAAAGTATCTTTTAGAACTAAAAAAAGTATTTAAACAATGTCATAGAGTATTAGAAGATGGTAGATTCATAATAATAGATGTTTCTCCAGTAATAACAAAAAGACCTGGTAGAGAGTTCGAAAGCATAAGATATCCTATTCATTTTGATTTGCATAAATTATTAACTGATATAGGGTTTTACTTTATAGATGAAATAATTTGGGAAAAGCCTGAACCTTCTGTACCAAATAGAATTGGTGGTTATATGCAAACAAAAAATCCGTTAGCTTACAAGCCAAATTGTGTTACCGAAAGTATAATGGTTTATAGAAAAAAATGTAATTTTTTACTAGATAAAAACATTAGTAAATACACTAAAGATAAAAATTATAAACCAAATGATGATAAAATGAACACTTCTAATATTTGGAAAATACCGCCTTCAAGTAGCAAAAATCATCCGGCGATTTTTCCGGATGAATTATGTAAAAGAGTATTAAAATATTATTCATTTGAAGGTGATGTCGTTTTAGATCCGTTTGCGGGAATTGGAACATTTGGTAAAGTAGCATATAAAATGAATCGAATCCCAGTTATGTGTGAAATAAATGAGGAATATTTAAAAATTATCGAAAGTGAGGGTATATATAATGACATTTGAAAGGCAAGTAATAGATAAAACTGTTGAAAAATTAATAAATGGAGAAGATTATAGGGAAGAAGTAATAAATTCAATAAATGGTGTGTTTTTTGATTTTACCATTATGTTTTTTAAAAAAATTGTTGATGCAAAACTTAATTCACAAGAGATTAGTTTAGAGTGGTATAAGAAAAATTTTATAAATAATAGTGATTTGGATCCGGCTGAAAGTGCAATATATGCTGGTATGAATAAGAAGACAATTACAAATATATATGGTAGTGCCACAAGGGATATAGTATTAGATGTAGCGAATTCAAATTTTGAATACTTATCCTCTTTAATTGATGAATTGAAACAGGATGCAACAGATGAAATTGGAATATCCATTAAGCTAACATATCATGATGTATATGTTGAATTAAATTTAGCAGAAAGCTTACTTGCGATTAATGCTTTAGCAACTAAGAAAGCAGCAATAAGAGGTGGTGCTTGGAGTTCTATTGGTAAAAAAGTAGAAAAACCATTAGTTACAAAATTATGTGAATTGGCTGGTGTTCCTAAAGAATATATGGATGACTCAATATTTAAACGCAATGGTGAACTTGATTATGATAGAGAAGTTGATTATAAATTGTATGATACTAATCATAATTACATTCGAGTAGAAGTTAAACTAATGGGTAGAGGTAATCCTGAGAGTGCTGATGTTATATATGCTAGAGATACAAAATTTTTTATAGCTGATACATTGAGCTTGCAAAACAAAAAGCAATTTGAAGACAATAATGTATGTTATATAGAAATGAAGGGAAATGATAAAGTTGTAGAATGTTTTAAAAGCGCTTTGGATGTTTTAAATATTCCTCATAATTAATTATTTAAAAATTGTAAATAATTAAAATATCAAAAATTTTAGATACGTTTTTAGATACGTTCTGCTAGGTTTGCTGAGTGCTGCGGAGTGCTCTGGGGTGCAACCAAACGCCGAATTAACGAGCCAAGTGCTCCCAAAAGCTGACAAAATCCACAATACCAAAAGCCATGTGGCTCAGGACGCAAATATAAATAATGTTGTGGTAAATAAACCTGCAAACCCGCATAAAATAAGGGATTGCGGGTTTTTCTATTATTACAATATTTATGTAATTTTAGGCATGACTTTTGTCTTAGATACGTTTTAGATACTCTTTAAAAATGTTGTAAAGCCTTATAATATAAGGGCTAAATGTATATTGAAACATAATTTTTAAATTGAATACAAAACGTATCTAAAAATAATTTTTATAATAAAATTTGAAAAAAATAAAATAAATATGTCTTATTTTAATGATATAATATAACTAGGGGAAGATAGTTATGGATGTAAATAATTTACAAGTTAATACAAATATAGTTGGTGGATATTTTAGTGCAGAACAAATAGATTTATTATCTATAATACAATGTAATGATAATAATGAATTAATTGATTTTATTATTCATTGTGATCAAATAAAACATAATTATAGTAAAGAAGATTTGGAAAAAATGATTACCATGCCATTAGATGATTTTAAGAGACTGGTATTTAAAAGTTATCAAGATACAATGGTACTTCATGATGCAGATAAAAAAGTTAATATAGATAATAAGCTTAGACATTGTGGAATTCAAGAAAACGATATAGAAATAATTAAAAATGCAGTGTCAAATAATTCACCAGAAATTATGTCATGGTTAAGAGAATTTATTAAAAATAAATACCCAAGCAATTATGAAGAAATATTTGATATAAGTCATCATTTTGTATCCACAGAAAGAGATCAACTTAAATCAGAAGATTTATATGAAGAAATGGTTTTATTGAATAGTAATTTAGATAGTTTTAATAGTATGCTAATAGGTTCTGGAAGAATATATAATGTTGTAAATGATTTATATGATAAAAGTAATCCGGATAAAAGATTTGATTTTTATTTTGCTAAAAGAGATTTGGATTTTGCACATAGGAATGGGAAACAAGTTAGATATCATTCATTATTAGTTAAAGATGGTATGGATAATTTGTTTGCAGGAAAATCTAAAGAAGAAATATTAGAAATAATAAAAGATTATGTTAAAGAAAGCATTGATTTTATTAATGATTATAATTTGAATCATAGACTTAATATTAATGGACATGATGTACCAGTAATAAATGCAGTGGATTTATTTAATGAAATAGTAAGTTTTGAAAAGAATGCTAATGGAGAATATTTTAATATTTGGGAAAGTAAATATGGTATAACTATGGATGAACTATTACCAGCATTTGATTATGCACTTCAAAACAAACCTGAAGGAGTAAACTTTTTATATAATGAACCGTTTTTGGAAAATGACGAAAGAAGAAAAAAAGTGCTAGAGGTGTTAGGGAAAATTGATTCTAAAAGACCTGGATTAATTGATACATTAGGCTCACAAATGCATATAACAATTGGTGAAGATGAAGATAAAATTAGAAGATGCTTTGAAGATTTTAGAACTTTGCAAGAAAGAACAGGAAAACATATACAAATTACTGAATTTGATATGTCACTAGGAAGAACTCAAATACCTAGAGTATTTGGAAATAATCCCGAAGTAACCCTAGAACAAGTTTATGAATATAAGCATCAAAAAATTGGAGAAATATCAAGCATAATTAGTGAGTCGGGAGTACTTCTAGATGGTATATCATATTGGTCATTAACTGATGGTATTGATTGTAATTTAGAAAGAGCAAGATCAAATTATTTAGCAGATGGAAGTATCACTGATATTCATCAAATTCCAAGTGCTTGTGGAGGTTTATTTCCAACACATAAAAAACTAATTAAAAAGCAAGAATTTAGTCAAGCGGAAGCACAAAACTTTGAAAGTGCTGAGCCTTCTCATAAGCATAGATAAAGAATTACTTAAAAATTGTAAAAATTTCAACAATGGCAAATTTTAGATGCGTTTTTAGATACGTTCTGCTAGGTTTGCCGAGTGCTACGGAGTGCTCCCAAGTGCAACCGAGAGCCGAATTAACGCGCCAAGTGCTCCCAAAAACTCCCAAAATCCCGAATACAAAGAGCCATGTGGCAGTGGTAAAAAATATAAGCAATGTTTTAGAAAGTAGTATAAATAAGAAAAAAATTTAAAAAAATAAATTGGTTTGAGCTTTATAAATCATCCGCAAAATATTAAAAATATTTTTGATGAATAAGAATTAGTTGCAGACTCAACTATCAATGATTTCTTGACAGTTCAAATGGGAGGAAATATATGCAAATAGTAGAATATGAAAATAAGTATTTAGGAGATGTCAAAGACTTATTAGTTGAACTTGAAGAGTATATTGTATCAATAGATAAAGAACATTTGGATCAAGTTCATCCTGAATATAGGGAAAAAATGGCAGTTTTAGATTTAGAAGAAGTTAATAAGAACAACGGTAAATGTTATTTGGCAGTAGAAAATAATAAAGCAATTGGCTTAATCATGGGTTGCATATTCCCATATGATGAATATGATTATCTAGACTATAAATGTCCAAAAAGAGGAGAAATTACAGAATTAATCGTTACAAATAAAATTAGAAGTAAAGGCATAGGTCAAGAACTAATAAATAAAATGGAAGAATACTTTAAATCCGTTGGATGTGAATATGTAATAGTTGATGTATTCGCCTACAATGATATTGGTAAGAATTTTTATAATAAAAAAGATTATCATGCAAGAATGGAAACAATGATAAAGAAAATATAGTGAGGGAAGTAAACAATATGAAACATGAAATGAAATTAAACAATGGACCATTTGAACGAATAAAAAATGGAACAAAGACTATAGAATTAAGATTAAATGATGAAAAAAGACAATTATTAAGTGTTAAGGATTTAATAGAATTTACTAATAGAACTAACAACGAAAAAATGTTAGTTGAAATCGCGAACTTATATCATTATCCATCATTCGAAGAATTATATAAACATTTTGATAAGGTAGCAATGGGATATGATGAAGATGATATAGCTGATCCGAAAGATATGGAAGAATATTATTCGCCAGAAGAACAATCTAAATATGGTGTATTAGGTATTAAAATTAAAAAAATGTAATTTTATTAGTAAAATATGCCAAGTTAAAATGGAATAAAGATAGAGAAATTGAAATTCAATATTTCAGACAAAATCCTGTTGGTAAATTATATGAAAGATTAGGATTTGTTCCAAGTGGAGAAACAGAATTTCATTATCAAATGATGAAACCAAAGCAACCAATTTTAAAGAAATAGAAATGCCATTTTTGACAAATTGATATAATTATGGTATATTAATACTGCTTTTGAAAGGGAGAGATTATTATGTTAAGACAATTAACTACGACAACTTATACGAAAACATTTAAGTCAATTTATAGTATTGATTGTTTTAGCATTGCTTAACAGAATTAAAAAAAGATTATATCGTTTATGCAAGTCTATTACAATCAAGTAATAGGCTTTTTAAATTTAATAAGAAAAAACTAAAAATGATGATATAATAGTATTAGAAAAACTATGATATAGGACACAATTATTAATTGATTGTTTCAAAGAGAGTTATCATTTGGTGGAAGATAATAAGCAACATTAATAATTACTACCTATTAGTCGCACCAGAAATGGAATGCCCGAGATATCGGTTATATGAATTAAGTAAAATAAGAGGATGGTACCGTCTTTATAGACTCCTATGATGGTATCGTTCTCTTTTTGTTTTAAAGGAGATGGTAAAAATGACGGAAACGGGAACTGATACGATATTCTCCCTCAAAAGCAAATAAAAGAAAGAAGGTAAAAATATGAATAAAAGATGTGTAGAATTACTAAAAGAAGTAATTAATAATAATTATCATAATATTAGATTAGACAATATGTCTTATAATGATGATGAATTTTATTATGAATTTAAATCAGATGAACAAGTCAGTGAGAATGACTTTGTAAAATTAGAAAAAGAAATAAAAGCTCTTGATGATAGTGTTTATGTTAAATTATTAAGGGTAAGTGGTGTATATTTTGATGGTAATGCTAACAACGAAATGATTACTCGTATTGTTGGCAAAAGTTTTAGTAGCATAGAAGAACTTAATAAGTATAATGAATTTATAGAAGAAGCTAAAGAAAGAGATCATAGAAAGATTGGTCAAGATTTGGATTTATTCTGCTTTTCTGATTATGTAGGAGCAGGGCTTCCATTATTTACTCCAAGAGGAACAATTATAATTGATGAACTAAAAAGAGAAATAGAAAAAGTTTGTAGAAAGTACGGATTTGAAAAAGTGAGTTGTCCATCATTGGCAGATATTTCATTATTTGAAACTTCTGGACATGCACAAAAGTTTAATGAAGAATTATTTAGAGTTGAATCTCCAAAAGGACATAAATATGTATTAAAACCAGTTCAATGTCCACATCATACTCAAATATATGCTTCTAAATTAAGAAGTTATAAAGACTTGCCAATTAGATACATGGAATCAGATAAGCAATATAGAGCAGAACTTCAGGGTGCTGTTGGAAATAGTTTATCTAGAGTATATGCTATAACTGTTGAAGATGGTCATTCATTTTGCAGAGTTGACCAAGTAAAACAAGAAGTAATAAACATGTGTAATTTAATTAAGGATTTTTACTCAAGAATGGGATTATGGGAAAACCATTGGATATCACTTTCAGTGAGAGATTATGAACATCCTGCAAAGTATATTGGTAATAAAGAAGATTGGGATATATGTGAAAAGATGCTACAAGAGGTATCAGATGAATTAGGTCTTGATGCAAAAAGATGTGAGGGAGAAGCTGCATTATATGGTCCGAAACTTGACTTTATGTTTAAAGATGCATTAGACCGAGAGATACAAATACCAACTGTTCAATTAGACTTTGCTACTCCAAAAAGATTTGGCTTGTTTTATATAGATGAAAATGGAGAAAAACAAACTCCAGTAATGGTTCATAGAGCTGTTTTAGGTTCATATGAAAGATTCTTAGTATTGTTACTTGAACAATTTAAAGGAGTATTGCCTGTATGGTTATCCCCGGTTCAAGTGAATATAGTTCCAGTAAATATGAAATACCATGATGAATATTGCCAAAAGTTAAAACAAATGCTAATTGATGAAGATATAAGAGTTAGTTACGATGATTCTAAAGAGCAAATGGGTAAAAAGATTAGACAAAGTAATGTTATGAAGAATCCATATACTTTAATCATTGGAGATAACGAAAGAGATAACAATTTAATTAGCTATAGAAAATATGGAAGTGAAGAAACTAATTCAATGAGCATAGAAAAGTTCATAAAATTCATAAAAGAAGAAATCAAAAAAAGATAAAAATTATTGAAATATGACAAGTTAAAATGGAATAAAGATAGAGATATTGAAATTCAATATTTTAAACAAAACCCAGTGGGAAAATTATATGAAAGATTAGGATTTGTTCCAAGTGGAGAAACAGAATTTCATTATCAAATGATGAAACCAAAGCAAGTAATAATCAGAAAATGAAAATGTTGAAATTTGACAAACCAATGTAAATATGATATGATTATATTGCGTTGAAGGGGAAAAGTACCCAAAATTGTTATTCGAGTGAGTTAGGTATAGTGTGAACTAATAATAACATTTGGCGAAAGAACACCCCAGAGCTGACTACCGAAAGGAGTATTCTTAGTAGGCTAGTTCGGAAGGCAATCCGTTATCATGTTGCTAGGTTTGTTAGAACTGAAAAGAGATTACTGTAATAGCAAACCGTTTATATATATAGATGGTTTTTTTAGTAATAAATTAAGGTGGCACCACGGATACCCGTATTCGTCCTTATTGTAGGATGATACGGGTTTTTATATTTTAAAAAGAAAGAAGTGATTTTATGTCAGATGACAATAATAACAATAATAAAATAAAACAAAAAATAGTATAAAGTAGATAATTTTAGTATTTCATTTTATGTCTACTTTATACACAAATAAATAAAGTAGATAGTACCTACAATCTATCTTGGTTTATTTATAAAAAATAAATTAAGAAAGAAGGTTATAAAAATGAAAAAAGAATTAAGTTATTTAGAAACAATAAAAGCAATAGATGAAGTGAAAAAATATTTTGAAAGGCAATTAGAAGCCAGATTATCGCTTACAAAGGTTCAAAGTCCATTATTTGTCAAAACAGTTTCTGGATTACAAGATGCTTTAACAGGTGTAGAAAAAGGGGTTAGTTTTAAAAAAGGTAGCGAAAAATTTGAAATAGTTCATTCGTTAGCAAAATGGAAAAGGGATGCTCTTGGAAGATACGAATTTCCAATGCATACAGGACTATATACTGATATGAAAGCCATACGAAAAGATGAAAAAGTTGATGATATACATTCTATGTTTGTAGAACAATGGGATTGGGAAAAGGTTATAGATAAAGAAGATAGAACTATAGATTATTTAAAAGAAACTGTAAGAAGTATTTATAAAGCAGTAAGACAAACATCAATATTTGTTAAGCAAAAATATAAATTTATTACAGTTGATTTACCAAAATCAGTATATTTTATTACTAGTCAAAAACTAGAAGATATGTATCCTGATAAAACTCCAAAAGATAGAGAAGAAATAATTGTAAGAGATAAAAAAGCAGTATTTATAATTGGAATAGGAGATAAATTAAAATCTGGTATAGAGCATGATTTAAGAAGTCCAGATTATGATGATTGGTCTTTGGATGGAGATTTACTCGTTTTTGATAAAACTCTTGATAAAGCAATTGAATTATCTTCTATGGGAATAAGAGTAGATGAAAAATCACTTATTTCACAATTAAAAAAATCTGATTGTTTAGATAGACTTAGATTACCTTACCACCAAAAAATACAAAAATGCGAATTACCATATACAATTGGTGGTGGAATCGGTCAATCAAGGATATTAATGCTTTTATTAGAAAAATCCCATATTGTTGAAATTCAAGCATCAAGTTGGGAAGCAAAAACGTTAAAAGAACTAAAAGATAAGAAAGTTTTATAATGAAAGGGGAAATTAAAATGGAAATTAAAGATATTTACAAACAATATAAAGAATTATTGGATAAAGACATAGAAGTTAGGGGTTGGATTAGAAAACACAGAAAACAAAAAGAAGTTGGATTTATAGACTTATCAGATGGGACTTGCTTTAAAAAACTTCAAATAGTTTATGACAAAAGTACCAAAGATTTTGAAGATATAGCAAAAATTCACTTTGGATCTTCAGTTAAGGTGATAGGTACATTAATACCATCACCTGCTGATGGTCAGTGTTTTGAACTAAAAGCAAAAAAAATTTATTTAATAGGAGATTGTCCAGAAGACTACCCAATTCAACCAAAAGCTCATTCTCGTGAATTTTTAAGGGAACAAGCATATTTAAGACCAAGAACAGCATTGTTTCAAGCAGTATTTAGGGTTAGAAGTATATTATCGATGGCAATTCATGAATACTTTCAATCACAAGGGTATTTGTACTTACATGCACCTATTTTTACTGCAAGTGATTGCGAGGGCGCAGGAGAAATGTTTCAAGTAACAACACAGGATCTTGATAAGATTGCTGAAACAGGAAAAGTAAGTTATGAAGATGACTTTTTTGGTAAGAAAGTTGGATTATCCGTATCAACTCAATTTGAAGCAGAAACCTTTGCACAAGCATTTAGTAAGGTATATACTTTCGGTCCGACATTCAGAGCTGATAAATCACATACTCCATACCATGTTGCAGAGTTTTGGCAAATAGAACCAGAAGTTGCATTCTGTGATTTAGATGGAATTATGGATATTGCAGAAGACTTAGTAAAATATGTTATTAAATACACCTTAGATCATGCAAAAGATGAAATGGAATACTTAGATAAATATGTTGAAAAAGGATTGATAGATAGACTTACTAAGGTATTAACTTGTGATTTTAAAAGGGTACCATATAAAGAATGTATTGACATACTTAAAAAAAGTGGTAAGGATTTTGAATTCAAGCCAGAATATGGTTCTGATATAGCTAAAGAACATGAGAAATACTTAACAGATTATTTTAAATGTCCATTCTTTTTAACAATGTGGCCAAAAGAATTAAAATCATTTTATATGAAACAAATGCCAGATGGTACAGTTGCAGGTGCAGATTTAGAGATGCCTGGAATTGGAGAAGTATTTGGTATGAGTCAAAGGGAAGAGGATTTAGATAAATTAGTATCTAGAATGAAAGAATTAGATATGAAAATCGAAGAATATGAATGGTATATAAAATTAAGAAAATATGGTACTTGTGAAAGAAGTGGTTTTGGTATTGGATTTGAAAGACTTCTTATGTATATAACAGGCATTGATAACATAAAAGATGTAACACCTTATCCAAGAGTTCACAAAAGTTGTGATTATTAGTAACTATTTGTAAAAAACAAATAAATCATATATAATATTATTGAGAGGTGGATTTATGGGAGAACAAAGTGAAAACTCAGTTGTTTTGAAATCAATTAGAAGAGATGTAACAGAAGATTTAAAAAATATGTCATTGGATTCGCTAAATATAGATGGTGAGGACATTGCTGTATTAAAATCAATGGGAATTAGTACATTAGGAGATTTATTAGGAGCAAGTACGTCTCAATTGTATGATAGACTTAAAACAGGAATTCTTTCAAGATATTGGGGAATTCGTAATACTGTTATGGATATGGGTTTATTATTTACTGATGATCATGCAGAATATGAAGAATTAGGAATAAGTGATGATGTTGCATTGATACCAATTAGAAATTTAGGTTTATCAACAAGAGTAAAAAATGCATTAACAAGAAAAGGTCAGATTTATTATTTAGGAGATTTATTAGCTAGAGATTTTGAAAGTTTAGTTAGGATTAGAAACTTGGGTGAAGATGGAATGGTTGAGATAAAGAAATATGCTCACTCATTGGGTTACTCATTAAAAGATGAAGACCTTTTGTTGAATGAAAGAAAAGCAGAATATAAAGCTAAGGGTATTCCAATGGTACAAGAAGAATTAGGCCTTGATGGAAAAACGAGTGGCGTACTATATAGAAATGGTATTTATACATTACAAGACTTAATTAACTTAGGAGAAAGAGTATTTGAATTAGTTGGAATGGGCGATGTAAAAGCTCAGAAACTAAGAGAAGCTATAGCATCTAAAGGCATTAAACTAAGTACAGAAGTTGTCTTCACGAAAGAAGAAATTTCAGAACCTATAGCTGTTATGCCAACTGAAAAAATAGTTAAGCAATTAAAACAAGAAAATACAGCAATTCAATTGAGAATAAGTCAAAAAGAAGAACTATCAGCAGAATATGATAGATTAATAGCAGAGAGGAAAGAACTTATGGCAAGAGAGCAAAAGCTTGATGAAGAAATTGCATCAAAAATAGCTATGCTACAATCAGTTGATCAAAAAGAAGAAGGAGTAAATTATGGTAGAAGATAATATAAGAGTAATGAATGATTTAGATATCCAAATAAGAGATCTAGAAGACGAAATAAAGAAAGCTAAATCAATAAATGAAAAAATGAAATTGACTATACAGAAAAAACTTTTAATCCTTCAACAACTTGATGCATCATTAAATAGCCAAGAGGCATAGCAAAACATTATATCTAGATGAAACAGATTATTCATTAGCAAGCAGGAAGCAGTCAAGTTGTATGGACTTATAGGCGATTAAATGGTATATTGTAGTTGAAGATCATAGATACAAATACAAAGATGTGGAAAATTTGCAATTCTGGAGCCACTTTTAGAGCCACTCTGCTAGAGATTAGCAGGAATAAACTAAAATATAAAGGTAATAAAAGCCCTATTTTTAAAGGAAATTAACGAGTGGCAGTGGTAAAAAATATAAGAAATGTTGTGGTAAATAGCTCGCAAGCCCGCATAAATAAAGGAATTGTTAAAAATAGAAAAAATGATAAATTTGTCCACAGATGACAATTTGTCCACGATTTGTCCACATAGCATAAATAATGTGGACAGAATCGAGGAAACCCCATAAAAATCAATAAAAAATCTACGTGGACAATTATTGTGGACATAGTTATATAAAATGTCAACATTCGAAATGCTGGCATTTTTCCGTTTCATTAAGTTTTATAATGAAGGAGAGATAACTATGGTAAGCGTAAGAAAACGTGGAAAGGTATATGAATACCGATTTGAAATTGCTTTAACTAACATTGGCACAATATCTTATGAAGTATTAGAAGGATTAAATTATCGTGCTGCAAGACTGGCACAGATTCCTGACGAACAATATCGTGAAATGTTTAGAAAATATGCTTCTAGTAAAACAAAAACACCACAAGAAGCCGAAATGCTATTAGATAGAATTGATGAAACAAAGACAAGATTTAAGACGAGCTCAATTCCAACAAAGAACTCAACAAATGGGTTTGGGTCAAAAGCAAGTTCCAAATCTTAATGATATATTTCGACAACAAAAAAGACAACAACAAATTAAGCAACAACAAATGGAAGAAGAAGAAATGGAACATGGTATGTCAATGTAATTAAGGAGGATTAAATTAAAGGAAAATGAAATTAAAGAACTTACAACAGTTAAAGGTGGTTGTATAGCATCAGATAGAATTACTGTTGATGGACAAAAAGTCGGTTATATGTATAGAGAAAACCCTACTAACGAAGCGGATAGTGGGTGGAGGTTTTTCTCTGGCGATGAAAATGATGAATATACAAATAATCCTGATAATTTTAATATGCTTCAATTAAATACAATCTGTAATTATGATTCAGATATTATTCCATATCTCGAAAAAGCAGTTGGAACTAAATTAGCAAGAGATGTTAATGGAACTTTCATAAAAGAATAATTTCATTTAAGTTCAAATTTTTTAACATAGTTGCTGATAATAGGTTTTCTGTGATTTAAATAATTTAAAACATTAGTTTTGATGTTAATAATTCTAGATAAATTATCTAGGATTTTTTCTTGTTCTTTATCAGTAATATTTTTATAATTTGAATATTTTTTATAAATATTTGGACTAACTCCCATATTCTTTTTAAACACTTCCGAAAAGTATTCTAATGAATTAAAGCCATTTTTAAAAGCAATACTTAATATATAATTATCATCTTTAAAATACTTCAAACTATTATATATTCTCGTTGTATTGATATATTCATGTATAGATATATTTAGTTCTTTCTTAAATCTTCTCATTATGTATGATTTATCAAAGTAAAATAACAAGCTTAACTCATCAATAGTTATTTCTTTATTTATGTTATTATTTAAATACTCAATTATGTTACAAACTAAATCGTTGGAAAACATAGTATCACCCACTCATTTAGTAGTATACCACGCTTTTACATAAAAGTCATTTTTGTTTAAGTCTGTCAAAAATGCAAATGCTATAATGTTATTGAAAGGGAGTGATATGCATGGCATATTCAAGATGGGCAACAGTTGAAGAATTAAAATCTAAACTAACCCCAGTCAGTTATGATTCTGAAATTAAAAAATCAGGAATACCAATGATGTATGATGAAAATAATCTTTATATTAAAGATGATGAAGCTCATACTTTGGTTATTGGTTCAACAGGTAGTGGTAAGACTCAATCAACAATGTTACCACAATTAAGACTTGCAGTTAAAGCACAAGAGTCATTTATAGTTCATGATGTAAAAGGAGAAATTTATGATATTTTATCAGGAGAACTAAAAAAACAAAATTACAATACTATTGTAATCAATTTAGATAATCCTACTCTTGGTAATAATTATAATCCATTAAGTTTACCTTATGAATTATATAAGAATGGTCAAAAGGACAAAACAATAGAATTATTAGAGAATGTTGGTTACTATTTCTGTTGTAATGAAACATTTAATGCTAGTATTGATCCATTTTGGAACAATTCTGCGACATCATTATTCATAGGACTTGCACTATATCTATTTGACAATGCAAAGGAAGAAGAAGTAAATATTAGTAGTTTATTAAATCTAGTATCAGAATTTGATAAATTATCAGAAGAAGTTAAAAAATATGATAAGACTTCTCCAACATACATTAATCTTTCTAATATTATATTAGCACCAAATGAAACAAAAGGTAGTATTCTATCAGTATTTATACAAAATATGAGATTATTTGCATCAAGAGAAACATTATTAAAAATGTTATCTTCATCTAACTTTGATATGACAAATATTCAAAAAGATAAAACTGCATTATTTATTATAAGTAATAATAAGTCAACTTCTAGAAGATTAATTCCTTTAATAATTGAAGAATGTTATTATGCTGCAACAAATACTAATGATAAAACTCGTAGATTAAATGTCGTAATTGATGATTTCGAAAACTTAATTCCAATTAAGGATTTCAACAATATGCTTACACTTGCAAGAAGTTTTAATATTAAATTTAGTATATTTATAAGAAGTATATTAGAGTTAAGAAATACTTATGGTGCAGAGGGAACTGAAATATTAAAAATGGTGTTTGGAAATATTGTTTATTTATTAGCGAATGATACTGAAACATTAGAAGATATTTCAAAACTATGTGGAAATCAACAAACTGAAAAAGGAATTGAACCACTAATTACTGTTGAAGATTTAAAATTATTAAATAATTTTGAAGCAGTTATTCTAATTCCTAGAATTAACCCTATCAAATCTAAATTATTACCTGATTATCAAATTGATTGGAAATTTAGTGATGAAAAGGTTGCGCTAAAAGAAATTGAAAATAAAGAAGTTAAGACATTTAATATAAAATAATGACAACAATTAAGGGGAAAAATCCCCTTTTTTTAATGTTAATATAAAATTTTAATAAGGAAATATGATCTAATGGTATTAGATAAAGATATGTTAATATCTAGGAGGATTGATAATATGTTTAATATAGATTATATAAAGGCAATTATTTCAAAATTTTTAAGAACATCAAATAAGAATGTGAAGATTATATGAGAAAAAAGAACTCTACTAAACATGAATATCTATTATGTTCTGGAAATCGTGATGGCTATGATGATTGTATAAATAAGTCTTCAATTAGATATGATGAACTTGCAAATCTAGTATTAGATGCAATTAATAAGAAGATTCAAAAGTTTTATGATGAAAATGAATTAGAAAATTTAGATTCAAAAAAGAAAGAAAATAGATTTAATAAAAAAATTATATCTTTAGAAAAACAACGAGATGATATTAATAATAAAATTTCTAAAACAAGAAATTATTTAAGAAATTTTTACGAAGATAAAGTTAATGGTGTTGTTACCCCAGAACAATTTAAAGATTTAATCACTAATTATAATAATGATGAAGATACCTATAAAGATCAAATTAAATCTATTAATAAGAAAATAGCTTATTATAAAATGAAAGAAGAATCTTCAAAAAATAATAAAGAGATATTTAATAAATATCAAAAATTAGAAGAATTAAATAGAGTTATTGTCGATGAATTTATAGATAAAATCTATATTGGAAAGTTAAATGAAGAAACAAATAGTAGAGATATTCAAATCAAATGGAATTTTGAATAATTCTCTACTATTACATAACCAAATATATAAACGAGAGAATGTGATAATTAATGAATAATAAATTACAAACAATTACTAATCTATTTGAAGAAAAAGAAATTAGAAGTTTTTGGGATAGTGAAAAAGAAGAATATACTTTAGTGTAATTGATGTTATTGGTGCATTAACTTGGGATGACATTGACCTTGAAAAGGGAATAATAAATATAGAGCATAATGTATATGATAAACCTAAAGATGATAAAGGAAGATGATTTATAGGAACTACCAAGACTCAAACGGGAACAAGAAAAGTTCATATAAGTCAAACTTTAAAAATAGCATTACAAAATTATAAGAATAAACAAGACTATCTGCAAAAACTATATTGAAGAAAGTATATTTATTATAATCTTGAAGATGTTGAAAATAAATATGGAAAAATAGTTGAGCATAGAATAGTCATAGAAGAAATAAGTAATAAAGATAGCAAAAGATATAATTTGATTTTTACAAAAGAAAATGGAGCATATATAGGAACTGACATAACAAGGTATCCATATAAAATAATCCATAATGAGTTAGGAATAAAAAATGTAGATTCTATGATTTAAGAGGAAGTTATGCAACTAAAATATTAAACAATGGTATAGAGATAAGAGATGTTGCTGATTTACTAGGTCACAAAAATATAGAAACAACAGAAAACTTTTATATTTCTAGCACAGAAAGTTCTAGAAAATATGCAACAGAATTATTTGATAATATATCAAAATCTGAAACGATAAATAAAATTATAGAATATAAAATTGAATCTCGGTAGTTTGACTAATCTTAATATATAGTATATAATTATGAACAGAAAAAACACAAATGTATGATTTTACAATTCGCACAATTTATTGAACTTTGAAATATGGTATAATGTTAGCAGTGAACGGATGTGGACGGTGTCCACAATTTGTCCACAGTAGAGAAATATTTATAATATAAATAGTACAGATAATACAAATAATATAGATGTTACCTAGTCTGGAAAAGCCTGAAATACAGGTAATATTATAAATACAAATAATACAGATAATATGGGAGTACAAAGTTCATGTGGCAGTGGTCGTAAATATAAACAATGTTGTGGTAAATAAACCTGCAAACCCGCATAAATAAAGGGATTGCGGGTTTTTCTATGATTCCACATTTTAGGTAATTTTTGAAGTGTTCATTGCCTTAGATACGTTTTAGATACGTTGAAAATCCTTACAAACCCTTATAAAATAAAGGTAAAACATGTGTTTAAATTTTAATTTCAAATTGAATACAAAACGTATCTAAAAAATAAAAGTTTAATGATATAATATAAATAGGAGTTGATAATTATGATAAAACCACAAAAATTAAATAAAGGGGATAAAGTTGCAATTATTAGTTTATCTAGAGGGCTATTAGGAATGCCTTTTTGTAAACATGAGTTAGATATAGCAATTAAAAGATTAGAAGACTTTGGATTAATACCGGTTATAATGCCAAATGCATTGAAAGATATGGATTATCTTCAAAAGCATCCAGAAGCAAGGGCGGGTGATTTAAAACAGGCTTTTATGGATGACAGTATAAAAGGAATTATTTGTGCTATTGGTGGAGATGATACATATAAAACAATTCCATACTTAATGGAAGATGAGGAATTTATAAATGCAGTTAAAAATCATCCGAAATTATTTACAGGTTTTTCTGATACAACAAACAACCACTTAATGTTAAATAAATTAGGACTCTCATCTTTCTATGGTCCTTGTCTATTAGTTGATCTAGCAGAATTAGATAATGAGATGTTGCCATATACAAAACAATATTTTGAAAAGTATTTTATGAATGAATCTAATTTTGAAATAATATCAAGCCCAATATGGTATTTTGATAGAGAAAGCTATGGTAATGAAGAAGTTGGAAAACCAAGAAAATCTCAAAATGAGCAACATGGATTTGAAGTTTTGAATGGTAAAGGAAAAATAACAGGAAAATTATATGGTGGATGTCTAGATAGTTTATACGATATTTATACAAGTGAAAGATATGGAAATGAAAATGAAATATACACTAAATATAATATATTACCAACCTTAGATGAATGGAAAGAAAAAATACTATTTATAGAAACTTCTGAGGAAAGAATGCATCCTGATAAATTGGAAATAGTATTGAACTTTTTTAAGAATAATAAAGTATTGGAAAGCGTAAAAGGTGTTATTGTTGGTAAACCTATTGATGAAAAATACTATGAAGAGTATAAGCAAGTTTACAAAAAGGTATTTGCAGATTTAAAAACACCTGTTTTGTATAATATTAATTTTGGACATTCCGTTCCAAGATGTATAATACCATATGATGCTGAAGCAACTATAGATTTTGATAATAAAAGAATAACTATTAATACTCCAATATTTGAAGAAAAAACAATTACTAAAAAATTGTAAAAAATTCAACAATTATAAATTTTAGATACGTTCTGCTAGGTTTGCCGAGTGCTGTGGAGTGCTCCCAAAAACTGTCAAAATTCCCAATACAAAAGGCCATGTGGCAGTGGTAAGAAATTCGTAAAGCATTGAAATATAACGGATTTAATGAAAATGCTAGACTGTATCTAGACTTTTATTTTCAAAATAAAGTCCTTATAAATAAAAGGTAAAACAAAAAAATGTCCTTTGTCACACAGATAAGGGAAATTTTATGATATAATTAGTTATAGGAAGGTATGTGATTTATAATGACTATTGTGTACATTTCAAGACATTCACAACCATTTAGAAAATTTCTTGGAGAATATAAAGTCAATGAAATAGAACAAATAAGGAATGAAAAAAATCTATTAAGTGTTGATGGAGAAAAGTATGCAGAACAAATGAGTAATTTACCGGAATTACTAAAAGTAGAAATCTTTATACTCTTCGCACTATGTAAGAGCTATGTCAACAGCTAAATATATAGCTGAAAAGAATAATATTATTTTAAACGTAGATGAGAGATTAGGAGAAAGAAGATTTGGTGTTAATAATATATCAGAATTACCTTCAACCTTTTTTGAAGACCAATTTAGAAATTGGGATTATAAACTTACGAATGGAGAATCGGTTAATGAAGTATCTAAAAGAATGAATGAGGCATTATCTGAAATATTGGATGTAAATAGAGATAAAAAAATAGCAATTATATCTCATGGAACTGCTATTTCTGCTATGTTAAAAAAATGGTGTAATATTAAATTAAATGAAGAAACTAAATTAGTTGAAATATATTTTAATAATAAATTAGTTTTCGATGGAAACTGGAAGTGTCCTGAACTATTTAAATTAGAATTTGATGATAACAACAATCTTATTAGCATTAAAAATATTAAATTTAAATAGAATTAGTTATTATGAAGATGTATGAAAGAGGGTTTTAATTATGAAAAACAAATCATTAGTTGGAAATGAGGTTATAGTTTTTTTACTTAATTATAAAAACCAAATATTGCTTCAAAAAAGAAGTGAATTTGAAAAACATAACCCAAATAAGTGGTCTATATGTGCAGGCCATGTTGAAAAATGTGATTCTAGTTTGGAATCGGCTGTTGTTCGTGAGGTTAAAGAAGAATTAAATGCTGATATTTTAGAAGAGAAATTGATTGAACTTAATTTGGAAGAACCCCATACTGCACATTTCTACTACACATATATTAATAAGACTGAGAAGGATTTTATCCTTCAAAAAGAGGAAGTATCAGAAGTTAAATGGTATGATATTGATGTAGCTATTAACATGATGGAAAGCAATGATGGTTCAATAATAACTTCTCCAAGAATATTAAAATTATTAAAAAAGTTAAACAATAAAAGTTTGTAAGAGTAATGGACGGATTAAAATCTAATACAAGCAGAGAAAAATTTAAAACAGATGAAGTTGTTATGGATTTTTATTTGAAATTTGAACTACTTGAAAAGTCTTACTATAAACCATTAGTAGGTGTTGTTATTAGAAGATGTTGAAATACAAGTTTAAGAATAATACAAGGTAAAGTAAATAAAGATAATATAGATTTAGTTTTAAATGAAGAGATGCCTTTGTTAAACTATATCAAAGTAGTGGCACAGCCGAAAATGGAACTGAAGTATACAATGATGCCAAAAATATCTCAATTACCACTCAAGGATGGATTTAATCACATGATTGATATATTTAATCTTCTTCAATCGGAAATTAGCCAATACTATGGAACAGCAGAACAGGAAAATAGACTTACATTTTATATGTATAATGGAACTAAAACTGATGATGAAGATATAAGAATTTGTTCAATGTCTCAAATAAAAGAAAAGGGTATTGCAAAATGTGCTGAAAAGGCTTCCCTAGCCAATAATGTTCTATTAATGCTAAATAACATGGGGTTATTTGATTATCAAGTAAATTATCTAAATGTACTAACCACATTGAATAACGAAAGACCTGAGGGACATGCATTTTTAGAATTTAGTAGAGTAAATACTAAAGGAGAAACAATTCATATAGTATATGATGTTACAAATCCTGAAATAGTTTTATCAAATGGACAAGAATGTTTTTATCCAGCAATTTATTCATTAACTGATGAAGAGTATCAATCATTTTTGAATGGTATTCCATTTGATAATAGTAAATTTATGATGTTTAACTATTTACAAACAAAAGAAACACGAAAGTATCAAGGGTTTTCAAAATCCATACATTCTGCTGATAGTTTAAAGGCACTCAGAGAAGAATATAAAAAAATGATGGAAAAACCAGCAGATTATAATTTCCAATCTGATGATGGAACATATTCTGATCATATGACTCTAACAACAAATGAACATAAAGGAATATATAGATAGATTATTATGGCAAGAGAAATCCTGCTTTTTCTTTGTCACTTCTCTTGTGAAGAAGTGGTAAAAAGCCTTAAAAATAGCCATGTGGTCGGGAAAAATATAAACAATATTGTGGTAAATAAGCTTGCAAAGTCAACTAAATAAATGGGAATATGAGTTTTTCTTTTTATAAAAAAATTACTACAAATATAATTCCATGATATAATCAATTTGGAATGGGGTAATATGAAACAAAATATATTAAGCTATCTTGAGCTTGAAAAGATATTTAAAATAGAAAAGATAGTAAATATTAATAAAAATATGAAATTTGATTTTGTTAGAACTTTAAAATATATTGTCATACCCAAACGAAGTAGTATTTTATATTTTCCAATATATCTAAATAGATATGATGATTTAGGTGGATGGTACCTTATAAACTCTGATACAAGGAAAAAAATAAAAGAATATAGTATGGAGCATCCGGATTATACTTATGTTTTAGATGAATAAACATATAACAATCTTAATAATGATAAAATCAAAGTAATCATTGTCGAAGATATTATGGAAAGTTTAGATAAATTATTTAATTATATTATCAATAATAGAACTTTTGAAACAATATTAGTAACGGTAGTGTCGGTAAAACTACTACTGTCGGATTAATAAAAGATGTTATAGGGGACAATGTATTAAGAATTTATTCAAAAAGAATAACACCAATTATTTTAAAAACAAACATTATTAACTATTTAACTGTGGATATAAAATACTTGGTATTAGAAGCAGGATTATTTTTTAAGCATCATGTTAAATATTTTAGTGATACTCTAAAACCATTTATAGGCATTTGTTTAAACATATTACCAGAACATATAGGTATTGATGGTATTAATAGTGTAGAAGATATTACTAAATATAAATTGGAGATATTTAGATATTCTAAATATGCACTTATTAATTTTAAAGATAATGGTGGTAAATGTTAATATACATTAAAATTTAGTTTCAAATAATAAAAAGTCTTACATTTTATAAATTTGTAAGACTAAAAAGTAGTAATTAATTAAATTAATGCTTTTATCCTCCTGCACCAGCAGGGCCAGTAGGACCTTGAGGAATTGTTAAATTTAATGTGTAATTAGGTGCAGCACCTGTTATTGTTGCGGCTGCTTCTGTCCCAGGAGCACCTGTTGTTACTGTACCAATTGTTAAAGATGGAGCATCTCCAGTTTCACCTTGAATGCCTTGAGGGCCAGTAGGACCGGTAGGACCGGTTGCTCCTATTTCACCTTGAATACCCTGAGGTCCAGTAGGACCAGTAGGTCCGGTTGCACCTATTTCACCTTGAATGCCTTGAGGGCCAGTAGGACCAGTAGGACCGGTTGCACCTATTTCACCTTGAATACCTTGAGGTCCAGTAGGACCAGTAGGTCCGGTTGCACCTATTTCACCTTGAATACCTTGAGGTCCAGTAGGACCAGTAGGACCGGTTGCACCTATTTCACCTTGAATGCCTTGAGGGCCAGTAGGACCAGTAGGACCGGTTGCACCTATTTCACCTTGAATACCTTGAGGTCCAGTAGGACCAGTAGGTCCAGTTGCACCTATTTCACCTTGAATACCTTGAGGTCCAGTAGGACCAGTAGGACCGGTTGCACCTACTTCACCTTGAATACCTTGAGGTCCAGTAGGACCAGTAGGACCGGTTGCACCTACTTCACCTTGAATGCCTTGAGGGCCAGTAGGACCAGTAGGACCGGTTGCACCTATTTCACCTTGAATACCTTGAGGTCCAGTAGGACCAGTAGGTCCGGTTGCACCTACTTCACCTTGAATACCCTGAGGTCCAGTAGGACCAGTAGGTCCAGTTGCACCTACTTCACCTTGAATACCTTGAGGGCCAGTAGGACCAGTAGGTCCGGTTGCTCCGCCACTTGGCCCAGTAGGCCCTGTAGGACCTACCATGTAACAATTTCTATAACAAAGCTTTTTCATAAGCATTAATTTTTCTATTTCGTTATTCATTTTTACCTCCTCTATTATAAATTATGAAAAAATAAAAATTGTTGAATTATTTTTGACTATTTTTTTATTATATTTAAATTTTTGCCTTTAAATGGAGGTCGTATATTAACTATTTTTTAAAAACATGTTATAATACCAGTAAGTGGGGATTATGTAGTAATAATCATAATAAATATTAGCTTTTAAAATAAAATATTAATGTAAGGAATGATGTTTATGAAATTGTATAACACACTAACAAAAAAAATAGAGGTTTTTACTCCTAATGAGGAAGGTATTGTTAGGATGTATACTTGTGGACCAACTGTTTATAATTATGCTCATATTGGTAATTTAAGAACATATATATTTGAAGATGTTTTAGAAAAAAGTCTTGAATATATGGGATATAATGTTATTAGAGTTATGAATATTACTGATGTTGGTCATATGACTAGTGATAGTGATACTGGTGAAGATAAAATGGAGAAAGGTGCATTAAGAGAAGGAAAAACTGTTTATGAGATAGCTGATTTCTATACTAAAGCATTTTTTGATGATATTTCTAAATTAAACATTAATAAACCAGCTATTGTGGAAAAAGCAAGTGCTCATATTCCAAAATATATAGAAATGATATCTAAAATGTTAGAGGATGGATATGCATATATTTCTTCTGGTAATGTATATTTTGATATTACTAAGGCAACTGATTATTATAAATTGTCTGGGAAAAATCCTGAAGATTTAAGGGTTGGAGTTAGAGAAACTGTTGAAGAGGATAAATCAAAAAGAAATCCTGGTGATTTTGGCCTTTGGTTTACCGCTTCTAAGTTTGCTAATCAAGATATGAAATGGGATTCACCTTGGGGTGTCGGATATCCAGGATGGCATATAGAATGTTCTGGAATATCTGCAGAGTACTTAGGAGAATACTTAGATATCCATTGTGGCGGAGTTGATAATATTTTTCCGCATCATACTAATGAAATTGCACAAAGTGAAGCATATTTTGGACATAAGTGGTGTAATTATTGGCTACATGGAGAACATTTAAATGATAAAGATGGTAAAATGAGTAAATCAAAGGGTGAATTTTTAACTGTTTCGCTACTTGAAGAGAAAGGTTACTCACCACTTGCATACAGATTCTTCTGTTTAAATAGTCACTATCGTAATCAATTAATATTTACATGGGAAGCACTAGATGGTGCACAAACTGCTTATCAAAAACTAAAAAATAGAATTAAAGCTCTTGATAACACACCTGATTTACATGAGGAAAAGTTAGATTATTATCAAAATAGATTTAAGGATGCTATATCTAATGATTTAAATACTTCTTCTATGTTAACTGTGTTGTATGATGTTTTAAAAGATGATGAATTAACTGATTTTACTAAATTATATTTAGTTAATGATTTTGATAAAGTTCTTTCTTTGGGACTTATTGAGGAAGAAAAAGAGGTTAGTTCTGAGATTGAAGAAATGATTAATAAAAAAATAGAAGAAAGAAATGAAGCAAAAAAGAATAAGAATTATGCCAAAGCTGATGAAATAAGAGATGAGCTACTTCAAAAAGGAGTTAAACTTATTGATACTAGAGAAGGAACTACATATGAAATTATGTAATTAGGAGGAATATGGATAATTATTTAATAGGTGAATTTTTATTAATAATAGGTTTTATAATAAGCTTAGCAGCACAAATATATGTTAATGTATCATATAAAAAATACAAAAATATAGAAAATAGTAAAGGCTTGACTGGATTTGATGTTGCTAGAAAAATACTTGATGAGAATGGATTAAAAGATATTTATGTTACAGAGGTTAGAGGTAATTTAACAGATCACTATGATCCTGGTAGAAAAGTTATTAGATTATCTACTGATATATTTCATGGAAAGACTATAGCTAGTTCTTCTGTTGCAGCTCATGAAGTTGGACATGCAATTCAAGATAAAGAAGGCTATTCTTTCATGAGATTTAGATCTATGATGTTTCCACTTGTTAGATTTTCATCTTATGGTGGATATATTGCAATATTAGTTGGTGCTTTATTTGGGTTAATGGATTTGATTTGGTTTGGTATTGGTCTTGAAATAGTTATATTATTGTTTCAAATAGTAACATTACCAGTTGAATTCAATGCATCTTCTAGAGCAAAGGATGAACTTGCAAAGTATAATCTTTTAAATAATAATGAAATAAATTCTAGTGATAAGATGTTAAGAGCAGCTGCCTATACTTATGTTGCATCTGTTTTAACAACAATATTACAAATATTGAGACTAATTGTTATGTTTAGTGATAGAGATAATTAGTCTCTTTTAATTTACAAAATTATAAAAATCTGTTAAAATACTTCTAAATGTTTTGGGGGTATGGTTTATGGAAGATTTAAATCTTGTTAAAATGAGTAAATCAGATATAAAAAAACTTAGTCTTGTAAAAAACGGTGATATGGGTACTACTTCTAAGGTTTATAGACTTAATGATTCTGAGTGTTTAAAATACTTTAATTATTCTATGGATGAATATGATATGTATAGACTTAACAAATTTACAAATTTAAGATTCGAAGGAGCTAATTTACCTAATAAATTAGTTATTGTTAATAATAAGTTTAGAGGTTATATTACTGATTTTATAAATGGTGAAACCTTAGAAACTTTTAATGGTTTAAATTATTCAGAATTTGTTAGAAGCGCTTCTACACTTTTAGACAATGTTCATGGTATTTCTATGGAAAGAATAAGAATTCTTGATTCACATGAGGGAAATATAATGTATAATTATGATAAAGGTATGTTGGAGATAACTGATCCAGTTGAATGGTGCTTTGATTCTGTTTCTTCAAAAGATGAAGTTTGGAATAAGAATTTTAGATTAGTTAATGCGACTATTAGGAAATATCTTTTTTCTACTGATGATATTTATAATCCATCTTTATATATACCTGATTTATCTGAAATTGAACCTTCTAGTGACTTTGTTTCTTATTATGAACAAATTAAAGAGAAAATGGAAGAAGCTAAAGGAATAAAAATTAAAACAATATTTGATGCTAGGAGATATATATAATGAGTACTAAAGAAATTAATGTTTTGGTTTTAGCATATATGGGTGATACTATTTATGAAAGATATATTAGAGAATACTTAATAAAAAAAGGAATTTCTAATGTTAATGATCTTCAAAAAGAATCTATTAATTATGTAAGTGCCAAAGCACAAGCTAAGTTTTTAACAGAACTTGTGGATAAAAATGTTTTATCTGTTCAAGAAAATGATGTTGTTAGAAGAGCTAGAAATTATAGAAGTGGTAAACATCCTAAAAATTGTGATATATTAACCTATAAACATGCAACTGCGTTGGAAGCATTGATTGGATACCTTTATTTAGAAAATAAAATAGATAGAATTGATTATATTATGAATATTATATTAAACTTGGAGGATTAGTATGTTAGTGTATGGAAGAAATGTCGCAAAAGAAATTTTAAAAAAAGATGAAAAAATTAAGAAAATAATAATTCAGAAAGATTTTTCTGATAAAGAGATACTTTCATTAATAGAAAAACGTAAATTAAAACCTGAAATCATGGATAAAAATGATTTTTCTAGATTTGCAAAATTTTCACACCAAGGTATAATACTTGACATAGGTGATTTTGCATATTCAGAAGTAGAAGAAATGATAAGTGATCCTGATAGTTTTGTTGTTATACTAGATCATTTAGAAGACCCTCATAATTTAGGTGCTATTATTAGAACATGTGAGGCTGCAGGAGTAAATGGTATAATTATTCCTAAAGATAGAAGTGTTTCTGTTAATGCAACTGTTATGAAAACTAGTGCTGGTGCATTAGAGAATATGAAGATTGCTATGGTTACTAATCTTTTACAAGTAATAAATAAATTAAAAAAAGAAAATTTTTGGATAGTTGGTACTGATATGGATAATAGTACTGATTATAGAGAAATTGATTATTCTGGAAAGATTGCCTTAGTTATTGGAAATGAGGGAAATGGAATTAGTAAGAGTGTTCATGATGCTTGTGATTTTATTGCAAAGATCCCTATGTATGGAAAAATAAATAGTTTGAACGCATCTGTTGCCGCAGGAATTATGATTTATGAGGTGATTCGTTCAAAAAAATAAGGTGATGCTATGAGATATAAGGGTGTTAATGATTATGAATTGTTGTATTTAGTTGGTGAAAATAATGAGGAAGTTTATAACTCGATTTATGCTAAGTATAAACCTTTAATTCATAAGATGGCTAAAACACTTTGTGAAAACTACAAAAGCGCATTAGTTGAATATGATGATTTGTTTCAAGAAGGAATGTATGGACTTAATAATGCTATTAAAAACTTTAATGGTAAATCTGGAAGCTTGTTTTATACACTCGCTAAACTTTGTATTAGTCGTGAAATGAATGGTTATATTACTAAAATGCTTAGAGGGAAAAACATAATTTTGTCATCTGCTGTTTCTTTTGATACACCAATCACTAATGGTTTTGTTGTAGAAGATACCTTGTATTCTCATGATGATTCTGTTGAACTTCAATTTGAAAGTATAGAAATGGAAAAATATATTTTAGATTTAAAATATGAATTAAAAGATGAGTATATGCCTGTATATGAACTAAAACTTAATGGGTTTTCTAATGCTGCAATTGCTAATCTTTTAGATCTTAGATATAAAGATGTTGATAACTATCTTAGAAGTATTAAAAAAACTCTTAGAAGGAAAATTATAAATCTTATTGATTAATGCTTTTTAAATGATATAATTATAATGGTGATAGTATGGAAAATAGAAAGACTATGTCATTTGTTAATTATTTAAATAGTGAAAAAGATTCTACAGAAATTGTAAGTAAATTATACCTTTTAGATAAACAACTTTTTGAGTGGCATAAGAGAGGTTACTATGTTCAAAATCTTGATTTTGATTCAATATATTTAACTAGTGAAGATGGTTATGATGAATTATATCCTATGTTTTCTAATATTATAAAAGCATCTAGTGATGAAAAAAAACAAGAAAATATAAGAGATTTAGCATATTTATCTTTAGGTATATATGTTTCATTACAAACAGGTACTAATTCATTTTATGACTATGCAAAAATTTCTAGAGCTAATCCAAGTTTTATAAAGGATAACTATCATCTTATAGCTAGTACAATTCCTGAGTACAAGGAATATTATGATGGAATTGTTGAGGGAAAATATGACTATTTAAATAATTATGTAGCTAATATAAATAAAAATGGGGGAAAAGGTAATTCACATGCTAATGTGCTTTCTTTTTCTACACCAATAGGAAGAGCAATGGCAGTTAATGATAATAAAACTGATGCTGCATTTGTTAGTTCCATGTTTTATCCTATAATACTTATTTGTATTTTAGTTATTGCTATAATGATATATTTATTATATAGATATTTATAATGGGGGAGTTGGGGTTATGTCATTTACTTCAGAAATAAAAAATGAAACATCTATGTTAAATTTGACTCAATCTGAAAAAATCGCAGAGTTATCTGCGTTTATTAGATCAAATGGTAAAATTTTTGATGATTATATAGAACTTTATACAGAGAACATTAAGATTGCTAAGAGAATGTTTTCTTTTATTAAGGATTTATATAATGTAAATTGTGAAATAGAAAATAGATCAAATCAACTTTTTACAAAGAAAAATATTTATTATGTTTATATAAAAGAAAAAAAACAAATGATTTTAGAAGACTTATCTATTATTGATCAAGATGGAAATTATTTAGAGACTGTTTCAGAGTACATAGTAGGTTCTTTAGATGAGATAAAAGCATATATAAGAGGTTCTTTTTATGCAAGAGGAAGTATAAATGATCCTAAGACTTCTCAGTATCATTTGGAATTTTTATATGATAATAAGTTTGAAGCGGTTTTTATTCAAAGACTTCTTAATGAATTTGAATTAAATGCTAAAATATTAATGCGTGAGAAGAAATATATGGTTTATATTAAAGATTCTGATGATATAAGTGATTTTTTAAAACTTATTGGTGCTTCACAAGGTGTTATGTATTATGAAAATATTAGAGCTTTAAAAGAACAAAAAAATATTACGAATAGATTAAATAATTGTGAACAAGCTAATACTGATAAGATTTTAATGTCAAGTAACGAACAAATCAAAGATATAAATCTTATTGTAGAAAAATTGGGAGAAGAATTTTTAGACGAAAAATTATTAGAGGCTGCTAATTACAGGTGTAAATATCCTGAATCTTCTTTACTTGAACTTAGTGAAATAATGAGTATGGAAACAGGCAAAAACATTACTAAATCAGGCTTAAACCATAGATTTAGAAAAATTAAAGAGATAGCTTCTAGACTTCGTAGTAATGACAAGTAATAAAAAAAATATTTAAAATTATTGACTTTAAAAAAATCTCATTATATACTTGTTATAGTATGAGGACGATAAAAAATCTCTCATAACTTTTATATAGGAGGTGAAAAAGATGGGAGAAAAGAAAACTAAGAATGTTGTAATTATTGCATTATGTTTAACATTAATATTCATGGGTGTAGGTTTTGCTGCATTATCACAAAATATTAATATCAAAGCTACAGGTACTGTTTCTGGAAAAACTGCATGGGATATTCATTATGCTAGTTTTGCTTTAAATGAAAAAGGTGGAAATGCTGCTGATACTACTCCTGAAGCAACTGCTGATGGAGTTAAGTATTTAGATACTGCTAAAACTACTGCTACTGTTTCATTTACATTAACAGCTCCTCGTGACTATGTTGAATACAAAGGAACAATTACTAACTTTGGGTCAATCGATGCTAAATTAAATACTTACACTTCTTCTTTCAATACTGAAAATGAATATGTTACTAAAACAATAACTATTGGTGGTGAAAGTATAGCAGCTGATGAATCACATAACGTAACTTCTCCAGCTATAGCATTAACTAAGGGTAATACTACTGGATCAAGTACTGATGTTGTTGTAAGATATACTCTTAAGGATACTGTAACTGAATTACCAGAGGCAGCACAAACAGTTACTGATTCTATAGTATTTGGATTTGTTCAAAAATAGTATATTAAAAATGAAAGCATTTAGCTTTCTTTTTTTTGCGTAATTATTTTATCAATTAAACCATAATCTAAGGCTTCATTAGCATCTAAAAAATGATCTCTTTCTGTATCTTGCTCTACTTTTTTTAAATTTTGGCCAGTATTTTCTGATAATATTTTGTTTAATTTTTCTTTAGTTTTTAAAATTTGCTCAGCTGCTATTTTTATCTCAGTTGCTTGACCTTTTGCTCCACCTAATGGTTGATGTATCATTATTTCACTATTTGGAAGCGCATATCTTTTTCCTTTTTTACCACTTGAAAGTAAGAATGCTCCCATTGATGCTGCCATACCTAGGCAAATGGTTGATACATCACTTTTTACAAAATTCATTGTATCATATATTGCCATTCCTGATGTTACTGATCCACCTGGGGAATTAATATATAAACTTATTTCTTCATTATTTAATGAGTCTAGATATAATAATTGTGCTATTACTGAATTTGCACACTCATCATCTATTTCACCACTTAGAAGTATGATTCTGTCTTTTAATAATCTTGAAAAAATATCATAACTTCTTTCACCATTTGTTTCTTTATCTACTATCATTGGAATTAATCCCATATTCTTCACCTATATTTATAATAGTGTTAAAAGTTAAAAAATATACATATAAATGATGTATAAAATGAAAATTTATGTTAAGATAATATAGAGAATAGAGGGATATAATGATAGAAAATGTTACTGTTACAATTAATAATAAAAAAATTAATGTATCTAAAGGAACTTCTTTATATGAGATTGCTCAACAGTTTCAAGAAGAATATGATTTACCTATAATACTTGCAAAGGTTAATAATCAATATAAGGAATTATCTAGTCCTATTAATAAAGATGCTTCTATAGAGCTTTTAACTATTAAAGATAAAGAGGCAAATAGGTCTTATGTAAATGGATTATTGTATCTTCTTGCATATGCTGCTAAAAAGGTTTTAAGAGGAAATAAGCTTGTTTTTAAACACTCTTTGGATAAAGGCATTTATATTTCATCAAGTCATAAAATTACAAAGGATCAAGTTAATTTACTTAAAAATGAAATGCTTGAGGTTGCTAAGCTTAATTTATCTATAGAGAAAATGAACGTTAATAGAATAGATGCTATTGAATATTTTGAAAGTGTTGGAGATAAGTCAAAGGTAAATTTACTAAAATATAATACTAATACATTTATTACATTATATAAACTTGGTAATATGTATAATTTCTTTTTTAGTCTTATGCCAATTAATACATCTCCATTAGATAGATTTGATTTAGCTTATATTAATGAAAATGGATTTGTTCTTCTATATCAAACTGTGTATATGGAAGATTCTATAAAGCCTTATCAACATCATTCAATGTTGTTTGATGTGTTTAATGAATATCATGAATGGGCATCTATTATGAATATAGAATTAGTACCAGCATTAAATAATTATGTTTCTTCTGGTAATATAGGAGATTTAATTAGAATTTCTGAGACTGTTCAAAGCAATAATCTTTTAAATATAGCACGTAATATTTATGATAATAAAGATAAAATTAAGGTTGTTTTAATGGCAGGTCCATCTTCTTCTGGGAAGACTACTACTTGTAATAAACTTTGTATGTATCTTAGAAGTTTTGGTATGAACCCTAAAACAATTTCTATGGATAATTACTTTGTTGCTAGAGAAGATACACCAAAGGATAAAAATGGTAATTATGATTTTGAATGTTTGGGGGCACTAGATTTAAAACTTTTTGATAAACAAATAGCGGATATTATAAATGGAAATGAGGTTGCGACTCCAATATATGATTTCGTATCTGGCAAACCTAGATATAATGCAGGAGATGTTATTAAGTTAGATAAAAAAGATGTTCTTATTATAGAGGGTATTCATGCATTAAATCCGAAAATTTTAAGTGATATTTCTAGAAAGAAGAAATATAAAATATACATTTCTCCACTTACATGTTTAAACTTAGATGATCAAAATAGAATATCTACATCTGATAATAGATTACTTAGAAGAATTATTCGTGATAATCGTCATCGTGGTAATGATGTTAATTATAGTCTTAAAAAATGGGCTAGTGTTAGACTTGGTGAAGAAAAAAATATTTTTCCATTTCAGGATGAGGCAGATGTTATATTTAATTCGTCATTAATATATGAAATTGGTGTTTTAAAAACTTATGTAGAACCTCTTTTATATTCTGTTGATATGGATAGTCCGTATTATGAAGAAGCAAAGAGACTTATTAATATGCTTAAGATGTTTTTACCAATACCTTCAGATGATATACCAAAAGATTCAATTTTACGAGAGTTTATTGGTGGAGGATGCTTTAGGCAATAATTAAAATAAATGTAAAGTATTGTTGAATTTATAGACAATACTTTTTTTAATATGTATAATTATATTGAAGATAGGAGAGTGAATTAATGATAAAAGTAGCTATAAATGGATTTGGTAGAATTGGTAGGTTGGTTTTTAGAATAATGGCAAATGATCCAGAGTTTGATATTGTTGCGATTAATGATTTGACTGATGCTGAACAACTTGCTTATTTGCTTAAATACGATACTAATCACAGAAATTATAATGTTGATGGAATTGGTTTTGTTGATAACAATATTGTTGTTGATGGTAAAAAGATTCCTGTATATTCATCTATGGATCCTTCTGTATTACCTTGGGGTGAGCTTGGAGTGGATGTTGTATTTGAATGTAGTGGTAAATTTACTGATAAAGATAAAGCATCTTTACATATAAAAGCGGGTGCTAAAAAAGTTATAATATCTGCGCCTGCTAAGGGGGATTTGAAAACAATTGTTTATAATGTTAATGATGATATTTTAACAGGTGAAGAAGAAGTAATTTCGGCAGCTTCTTGTACTACAAATTGTTTAGCACCTGTTCTTAAAGTTATTAATGATGAATTTGGTATTGAAAAGGGATATATGACTACTGTACACGCTTATACTAATGACCAAGTTATATTAGATGTTGCGCATAAAAAAGGAATAAAAGCAAGACGTGGTAGAGCAGCAGCGGCTAATATAATTCCTGCATCAACTGGTGCTGCTAGTGCAATTGGGTTAGTTATTCCAGAACTAAAGGGTAGATTAGATGGTTCTGCGATGAGAGTGCCTGTTCCAACTGGTTCGGTTATAGATCTTACTCTAGAGCTTAGAGAAAATGTTACTGTAAGTGATATAAATGATGCATTAAAAAATAATGCTAATGAGACTCTTGGATTTACAATGGATCCTATTGTTTCTAGCGATATAATTGGATCTACACATGGTGGAGTAGTTGATGGATTACTTACTAATGTACTATCTGTAGATGGTAGGGAACTTGTTAAAGTGGTTGCATGGTATGATAATGAAATGAGCTATTCATCTCAAATGGTTAGAACCGCTAAAAGATTAATGCAATAAAAAAATTCACAATTGTGAATTTTTTTTGTACTTATTTAACGCTTTTAAATATTTCAATTATTTTAGCAAATGATTCAACATTTGATTCTTGTTCAAGAACTAATCCGTTGTTACAAATTACATCTGTATTTGTTTTTATTCCGCCTTTACTTGTTATGTATCCTTGTTTTTCAATTTCTTTGTATTCTTCTTGTGAAGGGTCAAATAAATGAACAATAAATACTTCATCATCTTTTAAATAGTAATAATAGATTTCTCCTGAACTTTTATCAGTCCCCTCTAATTTTATTTTGTTAAAATCAATTTTTTGCTTTTCAAGTTCTACATCAAATAAATTTATTCTATTAATATCAGTAGAAGTTTGATTGTAATCTACTTTTTCTCTACCACAACCAGTAATCATTATTGTTAATACTAAAACAATTATTGGCATTATCTTTTTTAATTTCATATTTGCCTCCTTTATTCTAAGAAAATTTTATCATATTTAACTTTTCTATTCAATACTAATGTCAAACTATATTTTTTTTCTTTTAGATGTATGATATACTATAAATATATGGAGGCTTTATGAAAAAGACAATTAGAGATTTTGATTTAAATAAAAAACGTGTATTAATTAGATGTGATTTTAATGTTCCTATTAAGAATGGAATTATTACCGATGATAATAGAATAGTTGAATCTCTACCAACTATTGAATATGCTAGATCTAAGGGTGCAAAGGTCATATTGTTTTCACATCTTGGGAAAGTCAAGACAGAGGAAGATAAAGGAAATAAGAGTTTAAGAGTGGTTTCCGTGAGACTTTCTGAACTTTTAAACTGTGATGTTATATTTGTCCCAGTTACTAGAGGTAGAGAGTTAGAAGATGCTATTTCCAATATGAATTATGGAGATGTATTACTTGTTGAAAATACTAGATTTGAGGATTTAAACAATAAAGCTGAGAGTGGTAATAATCCTGAACTTGGTAAGTACTGGGCATCTCTGGGTGATATATTTATAAATGATGCATTTGGTACTTCTCATAGAGCACATGCTTCTAATGTTGGTATTGCAAGTAATTTACCGAGTGGTATTGGTTTTTTAATAGAAAAAGAGTTATCTTCACTTGATGTTTTAAAGACTCCTGAAAGACCTTACTATGTTATACTTGGTGGAGCTAAAATAAGTGATAAGATCGAAATTGTTTCTTCTTTAGTTACTCATGCCGATAAGATATTAATTGGTGGAGGAATGGCTTTTACTTTTTTAAAAGCTTTGGGATATAATGTTGGGACTTCATTAGTTGATACAGAAAATATTTTATTTGCTAAGGATATGCTAGATAAGTATTCTAAGAAAATTGTACTTCCTGTTGATACTAAAGCAACTTTGGAATTTTCGGATACTTCTAATAATAGGATAATTGATATTACTGATTTTAATGATAATGAAATGGGACTTGATATTGGACCACATTCAATTGAACTTTTTAAGAATGAGCTTTCTTCTTCTAAAACTATATTTTGGAATGGTACATTAGGTTATTCTGAATATAAAAATTACGCAGATGGTACAAGAGAAATCTTGAAATATATTTCACAACTTCCTGCTACTGTGATATTAGGTGGTGGAGATACAGTGGCAGCTAGTAAAACTTTTGGCTATAAAGATAAAGTTACTTATGCTTCTACTGGTGGCGGAGCTACACTTATATATATATCTGGTGGTAAATTGCCAGGTATTGATATAATAAGTGAAAAATAAGGATGATGGTATTATGAAAAATTTAAAAAAGCATTCTTTTATATTGCTTTTGGTAACGCTTCTTGTTTTGTATTTAGTTCTTAAAGATAATTTTTCACAAATTATGGGATTGTTACTTAGTATGAAATTAGGATATTTGTTGCTTGCAGTTATTTTTATATTTCTTTATTGGGTATTTAAATCTATTGCAATGTACATTGTTGCTAGGCACTATTCTAAAAGTATAAAGGGTTTTAATATTTTTAAACAGATTGTTATAACCCAGTTTTTTAATGGAATTACACCATTTTCTACTGGTGGACAACCTATGCAAATTTATATGCTTAAAAAATCAAATATTAGTTTAGCTAAATCTACTAATATTGTTATGCAAGATTTTATGATGTATCAGGTTGCACTTGTTTTATATGGAATTTTTGCGGTGATTGCTAATTACAGATTTGGCTTTTTTGAATCAGTACCACTTTTAAGAAGATTAGTTTTTCTAGGATTTCTTATAAATACTTTGGTTTGCTTAATGGTGGTTATTTTGTGTTTTTCTAAAAAAACCAGTAAAAAAATATTTGATTTATGTTTTAAGATTCTATCAAAGATTAAGTTTATTAAAAACCCTAATGAGGTTAGAGAAAAATGGAATAATAGGCTTTTAGAGTTTCAAGAGAGTGCTGACCTTTTTATGAGAAACAAGTCTTTATTTTTAAAAGGTACAATATTGAATATTTTAGCGCTAACCTCTTATTATATAATCCCTTTTTTTATAATACTTGGAATGAGGGATACAACTAATATGAGTGTATTAAATGTAATTGTTTCATCTGCATATACTTTGGTAATTGGTTCTTTTGTGCCAATTCCTGGTGGTACTGGTGGAATTGAGTACGGATTTTTAAAATTCTTTGGAAATGTTAATAATGGTTCTACTTTATCTGCAATGTTATTAATGTGGAGATTTATTACATATTATTTAGGTATGATAATAGGTGGAGTAATGTTTAGCTTTTATAGGGGAGATGAAAATTAATATGAGAATTGGTTTATTTACTGATACATATCCTCCAAATATAAATGGAGTCGCAACTAGCGTTTGTATGCTTAAAAAAGCATTAGAGGAAAAAGGTCATCAAGTATTTTTAGTTACTGTTAATCCTGATAATATGAAATTTGTTTATGAAGATAATGGTAAAACTATAAAATTGCCTGGTTTACCTGTTGGTATATATGATTATCGTTTGTCTGGTATATATCCTATTAGAGTTGTTAATAAAATTAAGAAATGGAAGCTTGATGTAATACATTCTCATACTGAGTTTGGTGTTGGAACTTTTGCTAGACTTATTTCTAAACAGCTTAATATTCCTTTGGTACATACATACCATACTATGTATGAAGATTATGTTCATTATATTACACATGGATATTTCAATAAATCTAGTAAAAAATTAGTTGAATATCTTACATTGTTTTATTGTGATACAACTGCAAATGAGTTGATTGTTCCTACTAAAAAGACATGGGATTTATTTAAAGATAAATATAGACTGGATAAAAATATTTATATTATTCCTACTGGCATAGAAATAGAGAGATTTTATAAAGAAAAAATCAAGAAAGATAGTGTTGTTGAAGTAAGAAAGCAACTTGGTTTAAATGACAATGACTTTGTATTACTATTTGTTGGAAGATTGGGAAAAGAAAAGAATGTTGATTTTTTAATTGAAGCACAAAAGGATTTAATAACAAAAATTCCTAATGCTAAACTTGTTATAATTGGTGATGGGCCTGAAAGAGAAGACTTTTATAATCATGCTAAGAAACTAAAATTATTAAATAATGTAATATTTACTGGAATGGTTCCTTGGGAGAAGGTTCCTATATATTATCAGCTTGCGGATATATTTGTGACTGCTTCTACTACGGAAACGCAAGGTTTAACTGTTATAGAAGCAATGGCTGCTGGAGTAGTTCCTGTATGTATTGATGATGAGAGTTTTAGACTTACTGTTGTAGATGGTTTAAATGGTAAAATATTTAAAAATAAAAGAGACTACAAAAATATAATATTTAATTTATATAATGATAAAAAGTCTCTTAATAATATGGCAAGACAAGCTAGATTAAATGCTGATTTACATAGTTCTAAACACTATGCTGAATCTGTACTTGATGTATATAAACATGCAATTGAAAGTAAGAAGGGACCTTTCGGACTTATTTCTGATATAATAGAGAAAGTGAAAAAATAATATGAAATATATAGTAGCAAATCATAAAAACTATTTAACTTTGGATGAGGTTTTAGAATACACTAGTAAGCTAATTCCTTGTAAGAATAATAATTTAATAATATGCCCTAGTGATATGTTTCTACATTTGTTTAAAAGTGATAAGTATTATTTGGGGTCACAATATGTATCAAATACTATTCCTTTTACGGGTGGTGCTAGTATAGATCAACTTATAAGTATGGGAGTTAAATACACTATAGTAGGACATAGTGATAATAGAATTAAACAAAATGAATCTAATGAAATTGTAAATTCTAAGATTAAATCTTTAATTTCTTATTCCATTACTCCAATAGTTTGTTTTGGTGAATTATCTAAAGCGAGTCTTAATGATACTTTATCCACATTAACTGTGGAAATAAATTCTATGCTTAGTGAAATACCTGCTGAATATGTGGATAAAATTATTTTTGCATATGAACCTGTTTGGGCAATTAACAATCCTGATATTTATATTGATTGTAATTATGTTGATAAAATCGCATCATATATTAAAAACTATTTTGAGGTAACTTATGGTGTTAAACCATCACTTTTATATGGTGGTAGTATTAATTTATCTAATATTGATGAATTAAACAAAATAGATAGTTTAGATGGCTTTTTAATAGGTGGTGCTAGTGCAAAAGTGGATGTGTTTAATCAAATATTAGATAAAATTTCATAAAACGACAAAACTTTACAAAATAAGATAAAAATCTCTCTTTTAACTGAGAGATTTTTGTTGTATAATAACGATACATGGTAGTAAGAAAGGATAAAATAATGAAAAATATTAAAGTACTTATGATTGATGACAACGTTGAACTTGTCAAGATGGTTAAGGAGTATTTTAGTAATCATGAAAATATTGATATATCTTTAGAAGCCTATGATGGAGTAGAGGGTATGAAGTTAATTAAGGACAATCAAGATGATTACGATGTAGTAATTTTGGATTTAATTATGCCTCATAAGGATGGTGTTAGTATCCTCGAGGAGATGAAGCAACTTGGAATAGACAAGAAGGTAATAGTATTAACATCTTATAATACTCAAGATATGATTAGAAAAGTATCTGAGTTAGGTATAGTATATTTTATATTAAAACCTTTTGAATTATCTGAGTTAGAAAAAAGAATTCTTGAATGTATGGGGGAGAATAATTATTCTAACAAATCAATTGATGTGTATAAAAATAATTTGCAGATATCTATAACAAAGATTCTGCATGAATTAGGAGTTCCTTCTCATATAAAGGGTTACCAATATATTAGAGAAGGTATAACTATAATATATGAAAATCCTGATGTGATTGGTGGTATTACAAAGGAGTTATATCCTGATATCGCTGCTAAATTTGAAACAACTGTTTCCAGGGTAGAGCGTGCTATTAGACATGCAATTGAAGTCAGTTGGAATAGAGGAAATTGGGATTTGATGGAAGAAATATTTGGTCATAGTGTTGATATTGATAAGGCTAAACCAACTAATTCTGAATTTATTGTCACAGTAGCTGATAAGCTTAGATTAGAGTTCCATCAAGGTGTAATGTAATAATGCTCTATAGTGATGTTTACTTAGGGATATCGCTATAGAGTTTTTATTTACGTAGAATTGACATAAATTTAAGAAAAATATATAATATATGTGTAATATAATGAGTTGGGAGGTCATTTTATGAAACGAAAGATTGAAGAACATTTATTAAAATGGAAAAATGATACAAATAAAAGACCACTTATGATTTATGGTAATAAACAGGTGGGGAAAACATATTCTGTTTTAAAGTTTGGAGAAGAATATTATAAAAATACGGTTTACTTTAATACAGATAATAATATTGAATTATATAAAATTTTTAAAAGAGAAAGAACTATTGATAGAATTATATCTCATTTATCCGTTTTATCTGGTGAATCTATTTTAGAAGGAGATACCTTAATAGTTTTTGATAATTTGACTGATCCAGATATTGCATCTGGTATAAAGGTTTTTGGTAGGAATAAACATAATTATCATATTATTCTTATATCTTCTTTAAAAGAAAATATAAAAAAGTTTAAATGTGAAGAGTTTCAATATAGAATGATGATGAGTCTTGATTTTGAGGAATATTTGACTGCGATTGATAATGCTCAACTCATAGATTTTATTAAATCCTCCTTTAGAAATAATAAACCAATGCCATTTCATTCTTTAGCACTTGAATATTTTGATGATTTTTTAATGACTGGTGGAATGCCTGAGGCAGTAGAACTTAGCATAAATCAGAGAAATAAGTTATTGCTTAATTCTGTTTATGATAAGATAATTGATGCATATAAAAAAGAAATAAGTACTTTGGATAATTTAATTGATATAACTAGAAGTATAGAAGTATTAGATAGTGTTCCTTTTCAACTTCAAAAGCCTAATAAGAAGTTCCAATATGGATTAATTAAAACGGGTGGTAGGAGTAAGGATTATGAAAAATCTATAAACTTTTTATACAATAATGGATTTGTTTATAGAAGTAATAAGATTTCAACTGTAAAATCTCCACTTAGTTCTTGTAAGGATGTAGATAACTTTAAATTGTATTATAATGATACTGGTCTTCTTTTTAGTAGAATGTATCTAAATAAAAATAAGTTTTTATCTTCAAATAAGGCAAGATATACAATACTTGAAAATATGATTGCGATTACTCTTATGAATGAGGGATATAATCTATATTATTATCAATCTGAGGGAAAAGCTGAAGTTAACTTTGTTGTGCAAACTAGGGTCGGTAGAGTTATTCCAATTGAAATAGTTAATAAAGATATGTCTAAAGCTAAATCTTTAACATTATTTATGAATAAATTTGATATTAAAGAAGCTATTAGGATAACTGATGATAATTTCTCATTTAAAAAAGGTGTTAAGTATATACCTGCATATGCATTGTTTTGTTTAAAAGATATTATATAAAATTAAAGGTTTAACTTGTTTAAATCTTTTCTTTTGCTTATAATTATTTTAGGAGATGATATAATGAAGAAACCTGTTGTTTTATGTATTTTAGATGGTGTTGGTTTAAGTGATAGTGATTATGGTAATGCATTACATCAAGCTGATACTAAATTTTTAGATTCTTTATGGAAGAAATATCCACATTCTAAGCTTGATGCGAGTGGTGAAGCTGTTGGACTTCCTGCGGGGACTATGGGTAATAGTGAAGTAGGACATATGAATATAGGGGCAGGTAAGATTGTTTATCAACCTTCTCAATTTATTAATGCCTCTATTAAGGATGGAAGCTTTTATAATAATACTAATCTGAATAATATTATTTCTTTGGCTAAGCACAAGGGAAGTGCACTTCATATTATTGGACTTATCTCGGATGCTGGAGTTCATTCTTTATTAGGACATTTATTTGCAATTCTAGATATGGCTAAGTCTTCTGGAATAGAAAAACTTTATATTCATGGACTTAGTGATGGAAGAGATACTCCACAAAAATCGGGATTAGATTTTTTTAACAGGGTTAATGATAAGCTAGAAGAAATTGGAATTGGCAAGATAGCTACTGTTGGTGGAAGATACTATGGTATGGATAGAGATAATAGATGGGATAGAGTTCTTAAGGCATATAATGCGATGGTATGTGGAATAGGTAATAAATATTCTAGTTATAAAGAAGCAATATTAGATAGTTATGATAGAGGAATAACAGATGAATTTATAGAGCCATGTATTATTGATGAAGAAGGGTTAATAAAAGATGGCGATGTAGTAATTGATTTTAATTTTAGACCTGATAGATTAAGGGAACTTTTATATGCTTTGAGTAATCCTGATTTTAAAGAGTTTGATAGGGAATATATAAATATTGATTTACTTACTCTTATGCCAGTTTCTAGTGATGTTATATGTACTAATGCTTTTACTAATCCAAAAGTAGATACCCCTCTTGGAGTTGTATTAGCTAATAGTTCTAAAACGCAATTAAGAATTGCTGAAACTGAAAAGTATGCACATGTTACATATTTCTTTGATGGAGGAATAGAAAGAGATTTAGAGGGATGTAAAAGAATTCTTGTTCCTTCTCCTAAAGTAGCTACATATGATTTGACTCCTAAGATGAGTGCTCCGCTTATTACAGAAAAATTATTGGATGAATTAGATAAAGACGTATTTGATGCTGTAATTTTAAATTATGCAAATGGTGATATGCTAGGACATACTGGAAATATACCGGCAACTGTTCAAGGACTTGAATATTTAGATGATTGTGTTCTTAGATTATATAATAAGGTAGTTGAAAAAGATGGACTTTTAATAATAACTGCCGATCATGGAAACTGTGAATATATGTTAGATAATGAAGGTAATCCAGTTACAAGCCATTCTACTAATAAAGTTCCATTTATAATATGTAGGGAAGGATTAGAAGTAAAAGATGGCAAGTTATCTGATATAGCACCTACAATTTTAAGTTTAATGGGATTAGATATTCCAAGCGATATGAGTGGAAATGTTCTAGTAAAATAGAATGTTTCTTTTCTTTTGTTGAAATATGCGAAAATTTGTTCTATAATTTATATGGGTGATAGTATGGACAAAGAACGAATTATTTTTCATGTTGATGTTAATAATGCTTTTTTGTCTTGGACCGCAGTAAAACTTTTAGAGGAAGGTTATGAAACTGATATAAGAAATATACCATCAGTTATAGGTGGTGATGAGACAAAAAGACATGGAATTGTACTAGCTAAATCACCGGTTGCTAAAAAGATGGGAATTAAGACTGCGGAAACACTTTATTCTGCCAGAGGAAAATGTAAAAATCTCTTAATATTTCCACCAGATTTTAAATTTTATAAGAAAAAATCTAATGAGTTATTTAGTTTTCTTTCTACTCTTACTCCTGATATAGAAATATTTTCTATTGATGAGTGTTTTCTTGATTTGACAAATACTAACTATTTATATAAGGATTATGTTTCACTTGCTTATAAAATTAAAAATGAAATATATAATAAATATGGATTTAGTGTTAATGTTGGAATAGGAAATAATAAATTATGTGCTAAAATGGCTTCTGATTTTGAAAAGCCTAATAAGGTACATACACTTTATCTTAATGAAATAGAAAGAAAGATGTGGCCACTTGATGTTGGGGAATTATTTATGGTTGGTAAAAAAACTGCTGAGAAATTAAAGCGTCTTGGAATAAATACAATAGGTGAACTTGCTAATAGTGATGTAAGTTTCTTAAGAAAGCACTTTAAAAATCAAGCTCAATTTATGTGGGAATATGCAAATGGTATTGATACCTCACCAGTTGTTTCTAGTTTTTCTGCATATAAATGTATAAGCGTTTCTCAAACTTTCGAAGAAGATGTATCTGATATTGAAAGACTTAAGGCAACACTTTTAACTCAATCTCAAAATGTTGGAAAGAGACTAAGATTACAGAAGATGTATGCAAATACTATCGCAATTACTATGAAAACATTTGATTTTAAACAGATGTCTAAACAGATGAAGCTTAATATACCTATAAATTCTACAAATAATATATATGAAAACGCTATAAAACTGTTGAACGATTTTTGGGATGGTACTAAAATTAGAAATATAGGAATTAGACTTAATAATTTTACGGATAAATGTTGTGAACAAGCATCACTTTTTGAAGCTTCTTGTCAGGAAGATAATATGGTAAATAAAATTTTAGATGAAATTAATGATAAATTTGGTAATTCATCTGTTTTGCTTGCAGCAACTTTTAAAGATAAAAAGGAGGATAGTAATGAATAATTTTGATTTTAATAGATATATTAGTTTTGTAGATGAAATTTCTAATGATATGAATTACCCTAATTCAATTAGGCATCTTTTATATGTTGTTGTTCCTGCATTTATAATTAATTATGGAATTGAGAATGAAAGACTTATTTTAGAATGTTTTAGAAAGACAAAGATATATTTATCAAATAATATTCCAGATAATAATGTTAATGCTTATTTTGATAGAAAATTATATAAAGATGATTCATATTATTCACATAAATTTATTGTTATAAGAAAAAATGATGTTGATAGGTATATAACATTTATAGATAGTATAGTTCATGAGTTTAATCATGCGCTTAATTCAATGGTTAATGAAATAAATTTTGATAAAGAATGTATTACTCTTAGGACAGGTATTAGTTTTATAAAGTATGATACTAATTTGAACCCTATTAATAAAGATGATAGTTTTGTGTTAGAAGAAGTTATTAATACTAAACAAACTATTGATATTATTAATGTTATTAGTAATATGTCTTCTTATAATATAGAAAATATAGAGGTAAGTAATCTTTTACAAGCTATTAACGGGGAGATAAAAAATATTGATTATAAGTCTGATGCATATTATTTGGAAACTACTATTGCTAAACCTCTTTTAGATAATAAAACATTTTCTTCAACTCTTAAACAGCTTAGATTAAAAGGCGAAATAGATGGTGTTAGATTTTGGTTTGATAATATAACTGGAAATAGTGGAGATTATGATAGATTAATTAAACTTTTTTATGAAGTGTACTCACTAACTATTTCGTTTTCAAAAAGAGTTTTCTTTAAAAATAGTGTTATAAATAAAATTAAAAGTAAAAAGAGAGAAATAGAGATAATCATTTCTACATTTAATACAAATTGTCTTTATAAATAATATTGCTTAGTAAAAATATTTGTTATATAATTTATTATAGTAAAATAAGAATAATAGGGATGAGGTGTTTATATGTATGATTTATCTGATTTAAAACTATTTGAGCCTATTACTAATGAAGATATTTCTAATGGGAATGTAACTATAAATGGTTTAAATGGTAAAAAATGTTTATTTATAATAGATAATGAAGATGGAACATCTATTAAGCGTGAAGTTACAACTGTAAATGATTTTAATGGTTTTTTAGATAATGATTATAAACTTGATCATATTGAATGTGGTGATGATGGAATCTACATATATTTATTTAAAAATGGAATTAATGAAAAAATTGAGTTAGGTGAATTATCATTATATTTAAAAGATAATGTTTCTTGTATATTGGAGGATAATGTTACTGATACTAGTAGTAACGTAGTTGATTCTAATAATAATATAGATATAAATGAAGATACAGATAAAGTTAAAGCGGAATCGGAAGATGATATTGATATAATAGATGAGAACTTTGATTTAAAACCTGTTATAGCTACTGATATGTCAGAAGTTATAGATTTTAATAATGCTAATAAGGAAGAGGCTTTAGTTGAAGAAGGACCTGATTTTATTGAAGTTAATAAGATGGATTTTTCTAAAATTACTGTTGTTCTTGGCAAAACAGATAGAATCGCTTCTTCGACTATTGTTGATAAGGTTCAAAAGAGTTTAGATGATTTAGGTATTAAAGTATATATTTCTGATATTGATAAAATAATAGGAGAGGTTTATGAACAGGCTGCTAAGGATAATCCTGATGATGATATTTTGGGAATAAGAATTGGCGGAGAAAGTGGAGAAGAGGTATATCCGGTTATTATTGAGAATGTTGCAGATGCAAAGTATCCTAACTCTGGTTCCAGAAATTCTTCGGCACTTGCCTTAACTCTTCATAAAACGCTTTCTACTAAAAATGATGTTTTGGTTGTTAGCGGAAGAAGAAATGTATATCTTGATGATGGTGTTAGAATTGAAACTGAATTTGAGAAGAAGGTAGATGATTTAAACTTATCAAATCCTGGTATTAAAAATGTTACTATACTACTTGGAGATATACAAAACTACGATGTGGTTTCTAATAATATAGTAGAAGGTATAATTTATTATGTATCCCTTGATAGAGAAACTAGAGATAAACCATATTTTACATTAGCGGGTGATCCTAATGTAAAACCTGGAAGTCTACAATTTGGTAGTGATGCTGCGGCATACTTTGATAGTGATACAGTTTTGATACTACCTTTTCCAAAAGAATTAAGTATGGAATTAAAATATTAAGTAAGGAGGTATTGTATGGGACTAATATTCTTTATTCTATTTATAGGTATTTTTATTTGCTTAACATCT
>ERZ780044.3-NODE-3-length-147648-cov-15.6173_pt1:55000-147648 | contig 147648 bp, 143 predicted proteins | sample MGYA00511849_ERZ780044 | MGnify/ENA primary metagenome ERZ780044 (study PRJEB29588, sample SAMEA2152467) | human gut metagenome | biome: human gut; feature: human-associated habitat; material: faeces | place: Denmark | collected 2008/2010 ...
GGCTAAGCATAATACCGAAACTGCGGATTTGTAGCAATACAGATGGTAGGGGAGCGTTCTAAGGGCGATGAAGGTGGACCGTGAGGACTGCTGGAGCGCTTAGAAGTGAGAATGCCGGTGTGAGTAGCGCAAGCTGGGTGAGAATCCCAGCCACCGTTTGCCTAAGGGTTCCTGGGGAAGGTTCGTCCTCCCAGGGTTAGTCGGGTCCTAAGACGAGGCCGAAAGGCGTAGCCGATGGACAACAGGTTGATATTCCTGTACTACCTATGTAACTGATGGAATGACGAAGAAGGCTAAAAGGAGCCGGTTATTGGATTCCGGTCTAAGTACAAAGGCTTATAAATTGGGAAATCCGTTTATAGTTTAAGCTGAAGTATGATGGCGTGATGTAGAAATACATTGGAAGTCCTTTGACGCCAAGCTTCCGAGAAAAGTTTCTAGGGTTAATTACATAGGTACCCGTACCGAGAACCGACACAGGTGGGCAAGGAGAGTATCCTAAGGTGAGCGAGAGAACTATGGTTAAGGAACTCGGCAAAATGACCCCGTAACTTAGGGATAAGGGGTGGTCTGGCGACAGACCCGCAGTAAAGAGGCCCAGGCGACTGTTTACCAAAAACACAGCTCTCTGCTAAGTCGTAAGACGATGTATAGGGGGTGACACCTGCCCAGTGCTGGAAGGTTAAGAGGATGGCTTAGAAATGACGCAAGTCGATATGTTTCGAAGGTCAGAATTGAAGCCCCAGTGAACGGCGGCCGTAACTATAACGGTCCTAAGGTAGCGAAATTCCTTGTCGGGTAAGTTCCGACCCGCACGAAAGGCGTAATGATTTGGGCACTGTCTCAACAGCCCGCCCGGCGAAATTGTAGTACCGGTGAAGATGCCGGTTACCCGCAACTAGACGGAAAGACCCCATGGAGCTTTACTGTAGCTTGATATTGAAATTCGGTATGTTATGTAGAGGATAGGTGGGAGACTTTGAAGTGAGGACGCTAGTTCTCATGGAGTCAACCTTGGAATACCACCCTTAATGTATTGGATTTCTAACCTAGGACCGTGATCCGGTTCGGGGACAGTGTCTGGTGGGCAGTTTGACTGGGGCGGTCGCCTCCCAAAAAGTAACGGAGGCGCCCAATGGTTCCCTCAGAATGGTTGGAAATCATTCGCAGAGCGTAAAGGTATAAGGGAGCTTGACTGCAAGACTTACAAGTCGAGCAGATACGAAAGTAGGGCTTAGTGATCCGGCGGTAGTGAGTGGAAATGCCGTCGCTCAACGGACAAAAGTTACCCTGGGGATAACAGGCTTATCTCCCCCAAGAGTTCACATCGACGGGGAGGTTTGGCACCTCGATGTCGGCTCGTCACATCCTGGAGGTGTAGTCGCTTCCAAGGGTTGGGCTGTTCGCCCATTAAAGTGGCACGCGAGCTGGGTTCAGAACGTCGTGAGACAGTTCGGTCCCTATCCGTCGTGGGCGTAGGAAAATTGAGGAGAGCTATCCTTAGTACGAGAGGACCGGGATGGACCTACCTCTGGTGTATCTGTTGTCACGCCAGTGGCAGTGCAGAGTAGCTATGTAGGGAATGGATAACCGCTGAAAGCATCTAAGCGGGAAGCCAACTTCAAGATGAGTTTTCCCATTTGTATAAAGTAAGATCCCAGGAAGACTACCTGGTTGATAGGCTGGAGATGGAAGCATAGTGATATGTTGAGTTGACCAGTACTAATAGATCGAGGATTTAATCATATTTGTTTATTAATTTGATTGAGTCAATCACGTTATCTAAGTTTTCAGAGAATTATTTCTCTATAGTTTCATTGGTGATTATTGCTGAGAGGGTACACCTGTTCCCATCCCGAACACAGAAGTTAAGCTCTCATGTGCCGAAGATAGTGTATGCGAAAATAGGTCATTGCCAATGATTTTTTTTGTTTATTAGACTGTTTTACAGTCTTTTTTAATTTTTTGAAAATTTGTAGTATTATATATTGTTTTTAAACTTAGTATTTTGCTATAATAATAATGGTGATAGAAATGGAGAATAAAATTACTACATATAGTGAGAAAGAAACAATTGAAATAGCGCAGAATCTTGAATCGGAGAAATTTCCTAATATGGTAATATGCCTTGAAGGTGATTTAGGAAGTGGTAAGACAGTATTTACTAAGGGTTTTGCACAAGCACTTGGAATAGAAGAGACTGTTACTTCTCCTACATTTAATATTATTAAAGAATATCCAAATGGTGAGTTACCACTTTATCATATGGATGTATATAGATTAGATGGTAAAGTTGATGATCTTGGTATTGAAGATTATTATACTAGAGGTGGAGTTACAATAATCGAATGGTCAGACATGATAAAAGATTATTTGCCTGAAGAAAGACTAGATATTAAATTTAAAGTAATAGATGAAGATACTAGAACATTAACATTTATTCCTCATGGAAGAATATATGAAGATATTTGTGAGGCGGTTTTATGAGAATTTTATATCTAGATACTTCATCTAGTTTTTTATATTGTGGAGTAGTTGATGATGATAAATTAATTGATAAAATTACATTAGAACTAAAACAAGATTTATCTACTGAAACACTTTATAATATTCAATTAATGTTTAACAAAAATAATATTGATGTTCATTCTATTGATAAAATTATGGCTGTAAATGGGCCTGGTTCTTTCACTGGTGTTAGAATTGGCCTTACAATTGCTAAGACATATGCATGGGCTTTAAATATTCCTATATCAGTTATATCTAGCCTTGAAGCAATGGCAATATCTAGTAGTGCTAATTGTGACTTTTTAGTGCCTCTTATAGACGCTAGAAGGGGTTATGTTTACTCTGCTATATTTGATAGTAAAACTTATAATCAGGTTTTAAAAGAACAATATATAAGCTTAGAAGCACTTAAAGTTGCTATTAAAAGCTTAGGTGAGAGTCATACGCTTATTTCTAATGATAAATTTCCTTTTGATACAGAAAGTTACTCACCTGATATTTTGAAAATTGTAACTAATTTAAAAGATAGAGAAACTATTAATCCACATTCTGTTGATGCAAATTATTTAAAATTAACAGAAGCTGAGGAAAAGTTAAATGCTAACTAGTAAAATAGATTTTTTAATACTTCAGGAGTTTTATAATCATTATAATAGTGAGACTAACTCTTATATTGATATTTTGAAAGAAGAAAAAACAAATCCTTATTTAAAATATTGCTTTTATGTAGGAAATAATAAGATACTTGGTTATATTACTTATCTTGATATATATGATAGATTTGAAATTTCTAATATTTATGTATTAAGAGAATTTAGAGGTAATGGTATTGCAAGCAAAATGCTTCAGTTTGTTATAGATGAGGGTTTAAATAAAAAGATTAATAATATAACATTAGAGGTTAATAGTAAAAACACTAGTGCAATTGCTTTATATCATAAATATGGATTTAAAGAAGTTGCTATTAGGAGTGGATATTATTCTGGAACTGATGGAATACTTATGGAAAAAGAGATGATTTAAATGAAAGATACTTATATTTTTGCAATTGAATCTAGTTGTGATGAAACTGCATGTTCAATAGTTAAAAATGGACACGAAATAATATCCAGTGTTGTTTTATCACAAATAGATATACATACTAATTATGGTGGAGTAGTTCCTGAAATAGCTAGTCGTAATCATGTTAGAAATATAACAATTGTAATTGAAGAATGCTTAAAAAAAGTGAATATGACTATTAATGACGTTGATGCAATTGCTGTTACATATGGTCCTGGTTTAATTGGTTCACTTTTGGTGGGTTTAGAAGCTGCTAAGACACTTTCATTTGTTTATAATAAACCATTGGTACCGGTTCATCATATCGCAGGGCATATATATGCAAGTAATTTAGTAAGTGAAATTAAATATCCTGCTCTTGCTTTAGTTATCAGTGGAGGACATACAGAACTTGTATATTTGAAGGAAGAATATACATTTGAGGTTCTTGGAAGAACATTAGATGATGCTGTTGGTGAGTGTTATGATAAAGTCGCTAGAGTAATAGGTGTTGATTATCCAGGGGGGCCTATTATAGATAAAATGGCTAAGGTGGGTAAGCCTAGATATACTCTTCCACTACCACTTAATGATAATTCTTATAACTTTAGTTTTAGTGGATTAAAAAGTGCTGTTATTAATTTGGCACATAATGAGGAGCAACGTGGTAATTTGATTAATAAGGAAGATCTTTCATATGCATTTCAAGATGTTGTTTCTACCATTTTAGCTAAAAAGACAAAAAAAGCTTTAGAAGAAGTTCCTGTTAAGAGTTTCCTAATAGCTGGTGGTGTTGCTGCTAATAGTGGTATAAGAGGCAAATTAGAGGATGTATGTAAAGAAAAAAATGTTGAATTTATATTTCCTAATATAGAATGTTGTACTGATAATGCCGCTATGATAGGGGCTGCTGGATATTACGCATATAAAAAGGGGATTACATCATCATTAGAAATAAATGCTAAATCTACTCTTCCTCTTTAAATTTATTAAAGATTGTTAATTTATTTTATCTATGATATACTTTACTTGTAGTAAATATAATGCGAAAGCGAAGTGAATATTATGAAAGCTTTAATTACTGGTGCTTCTTCTGGAATTGGTCTTGAAATGGCAAGAATACTATCTAGAGAAGGATTTGAACTTATTTTAGTTGCAAGAGAAAAAGAAAAACTTCAAAAAGTACAAGAAGAATTAGGTAAAAATGTAAAAATAGTAGTAGCTGATTTATCTAATGAGAGTAAACTAAAAGAGTTGTATGTCTTATGTAAGAATGACAAGATCGATGTATTAATTAATAATGCCGGATTTGGTGACTGTGGAAAATTTACTGAAACTGACTTATCTAAAGAACTTGAAATGATAGATGTAAATATTAAAGCTGTACATGTACTTACTAAGTTATTCCTAAAAGATATGAAAAAGAGAAATTCTGGTTATATATTGAATGTTGCTTCGATGGCTGCATTTGCACCTGGCCCATTAATGGCTACATACTATTCAACAAAAGCTTATGTTTTGAGACTTACAACTTCAATATATGAGGAGTTAAGAAGGGATAAATCTAAAGTTGTTGTTTCCTGCTTATGTCCTGGTCCTGTTAAAACTAACTTTAACAGTGTTGCTAATGTTAAGTTTTCAGTTAAACCATTAGATAGCAAGTTTGTTGCGGAATGTGCATTGGTTGGGTTATTTAATAAAAAATTAATAATCATTCCTGGATTTAAGATGAGGGTTACTAATTTCTTTACAAGATTGGTTCCAACTAAGTTAGCTGCATCTATTGCATATAATATACAAAAGAAAAAATTATATTAACATCAATATGATGTTTTTTTTTTCGTTTTATTGTATAATATAGAGACGAGGTGATATGATGGACAATATTTTATGTGTAGAAAACTTAAATTATTCATATCACGACAAGTTTAATTTTACAAATTTGACATTTTCTATTAAGCAAAACTCTATAAATGCTGTGATAGGTCCAAATAATTGTGGTAAGACAACATTAATCAAACTTTTATGTGGAATTTTACAAACACAGAACTCTATTAGTGTTGATAGTGTTGCTTTGAATAGTAATAATATGCGTAATTATTCTTCTCTTATTGGATATAACAGAATAATTCTAAATTCTAGAAATATGTCTATGAAAGTATATGATTTACTTGCCTCTTTGAAAATTGATGGAATTTTAAAGAAAGATCTTTTGAATAGAATTAATTATTTGTTGGAATTTTTTGATGTATCATCTTTTAAGCAAAAACGTATGAGAGAACTTTCAAATATTGATAGAGTAAAGGTATATATTATTTCATCTCTTATCAACAGTCCTAAAATTATCTTTTTAGATGATATATTTGATTGTCTTACCTATTCTGAGGCTTCAATTATATTTGCATTTATTAAAAAGTACTTAGATTTATATAGCTTATCTGTTCTTTTTACAACTAATAAATTAGAGAATATATTATTTAGTTCGTATGCTATATTTATAAACAATGGGTACGTGCAATTAGATGGTACTCCATCAAAAATATTAGAACATGACAATGTTTTAGCAAGAGAAGGAATATATATTCCGATAATGATGGATTTATCTTTAAAACTTAAATTCTATAATCTTGTAGATGATGTAATAATGGATACTGGTAGGATGGTTGATGAATTATGGAAATAAGATTTGATGATGTTACATATAAAAATAAATATAAAGATATGGATTTTTCTATTTATTCTAAATATATTTATGGAATTTGTTTAGAGCATTCAATTACATTTGAAAAATTATTAACTAAAGAATTATCTGTATCAAAGGGGAAAATAACTTTTAAGGGTATGAAAAGAAAAAAGCCAATTGTAACTGTTGTTGATTCTAATTATATTCATTTTTTTACTGATACCGTTAAATCTGAAATCAATTATTATTGTAAGAAAAATAAAGTAACTGATAAATCATTTAAAGAGTTTTTAGAAAAGTATTTAGAAAATATTGGGTTAGAAATTAGTATATTAAATAAAAAAATTAGTGAATTATCAACTAGTGAGAAATATCTATTTTATGTATTTTTAAAAACATTATTTAAGTTTGATGTTGTTATTTTTAGAAATTTATATTTTAATCTTGATAAAAATAACAGAAGAAATCTTAAAAATATTTTATCCATTTTTTCTTCTAATGGTAAGGTGGTTATTATAGAAGATAACTTGGATGTATTATATGAAGTTACTGACAAGGTTTTAGTTATTAAAAATGGTAGTGTTTTATTAAATGGTGATACAAAAGAGGAATTAATTAATGTATCTTTGTTATTGAATAATAGTATTGTTCCTCCTACATTACCTTACATTACATATCTTGCTAAGGAAAATAAGAATGTTAAGTTATTTTATCACACTGATATTAGAGATATAATTAAAGATATATATAAACACGTATAAGGAGGGTGTATGAGATATTTAATTAGGTTTTCATACGATGGAACTGGTTTTTCCGGATATCAAAAGCAACCTGGAGAGAGAACTGTTGAAGGTATGTTAGAGAATGCTTTATATAATATTAATAATCATACAGAAACTAGAATATTTTCTTCTGGTAGAACTGATAGAGGAGTTCATGCGTTAGGACAGGTTGCGCACTTTGATATTGATGTTAATATAACTCTTTACAAACTAAAATGTGCATTAAATAGTTTGTTGCCAGAGGATATCCATGTTTTATCCACAGAAATTGTGGATAAAAATTTTCATGCAAGGTATAATGCTATTTCGAAAACATATATATATAAAATAAATGTAGGAGAATATTCACCTATTGATAGGAATCATGTTTATCAGTATTGTAAAGATTTAAATTTTGATAATATGCGCTTAGCTATTAATGATTTTTTAGGTGAACATGACTTTAAACCATTTGTTTCAGAAGAAGCTATTAAAAGTAGTTACGTTAGAACTATATATTCTGTTGATATGAAAAAAGAAGGGGATATTATTACAATTTCATTTACAGGAAATGGTTTTATGAAATATCAAGTAAGAAATATGGTAGGTGTTTTAATTAAAATTGGTAGTGATAAATTAACTACTGATTCAGTTAAAAATATATTAAATGGTACTATGGACAAAAGCAAAATTACAACTGTTAAAGGTTCTGGATTATATTTGAAAGAAGTCGTTTATTAACATATTTTTATTCTACAAAACCGGCTATTTTTTTCTATCTATTTTCGTTGACAAATAAAGAGATTTTTAGTATAATCTTAATCGGTACATTTGATATCCCCACATAAGTTTGATCCCGGGAAAATCAAACTTAAGTAAAAGGAGAAAAAATTATGACAAGCTATATGCAAAAAAAAGAAACAATTGAACGTAAGTGGTACGTAATTGATGCTGAGGGTAAACCTCTTGGTAGAGTAGCTAGTAAAGCTGCACATGTTTTACGTGGAAAACACAAAGCTACATTTACACCTCATATTGATTGTGGTGACAATGTTATCATTATCAATGCTGAGAAAGTTCTTTTAACTGGAAATAAATTAGAGGATAAAAAATATTATAATCACTCTATGTATCCAGGTGGATTAAGAGAAAGAACTGCTAAAGAAATGGTAGAAAAATATCCAGTTGAAATGGTTGAAAGAGCTGTTAAAGGAATGCTTCCTCATAACAGACTTGGAAGAGCTATGTATAAAAAATTATTTGTTTATACAGGTAATGAACATAAACATGCTGCTCAAAAACCAGAAGCAATGGAAATTTAATGGGAGGTAAATGATGGCAAAAGCAAAACAAAATGTTTATTATGGAACTGGTAAAAGAAAAACTAGTATCGCTAAAGTTAAGTTAATACCAGGAAAAGGTAATATAACTGTTAACGGTAAAGATGTTCATGAATATTTACCTTTTGAAACTTTAGTTATGGATTTAACTCAACCTCTTGAAATGACTAATACAAAGGAAATCTTTGATGTAGTTGTTGAAGTAAAAGGTGGAGGTTTCTCTGGACAAACAGGAGCAATTCGTTTAGGAATTACTAAAGCATTATTAGATTATGATAGTACTACTCCTGCTGATAGTGAAAATAGCTATAGAAAAACTTTAAAAGCTGCTGGATTCATTACTAGAGATTCTAGAATTAAAGAACGTAAAAAACCAGGTTTAAAGAAAGCAAGACGTGCACCACAATTCTCAAAAAGATAGGAACCTATTCAATGTGTTTCAAAAGTCCGTATTTTTACGGGCTTTTTTGTTTAAAAATATGATTCATATGATAATTCTAATCCAGGATATAACAACTTTAATATTTCATTATAGTTATATCCTATCTTTGCTAATGTATTAATGTTAAATATATTTCCACTATTTATATAAATTGGTTTATCCTTATACGTTAAATACATCATGTCTGTTTCTTTTATTGCATTATTTAGTTTATCTATGAAAAATTTGTATCTATTAGTTTTTTCTATATCAGATATTCCCTTTGTCATATAATTGTTTTCATCATTTATATATCCATATTTGTACAAATCTTTTATATAATTACTTCTTATTATTATAGCAACTACTTTCATCGCATCTTTTTCGAATATTAATGGTATTTTATTAAATAGTGCGTTTTCTAAATATTTTGTTAATGGTATTCTATAGTATGTCTTATTGTTTTTGATTAGGATTCTTTCCCTATTATTTATATTAGTAACATCTATTATTTCTAAATTATCATCACTATTTTTAATATCAATATACTCTTTTACTTTTGTAAATTCATCATTATTGTAATTTATTGATGCCGCTATTATATTATTAGTAACTAGATATATTGTTCCTTTATTAAAATTAATATTGTTTTTTTTAATATATGACTTAATTTTATTTTGTATAGAATCTTCTTTTATATCTTTTGAAAACTCACTTGATATTTCATATCTGTTGTCTAGAAATAAATATAAAACTTCTTTATCGCTTACATTTGATATTAAATATTTATAGAACATATTATCACCATTTTTATTATTGGCGAATATATTTTTCTAATACTAAAAAGAACTAAAATTCGAAATATTTTAGTTCTTGTTTTTGTTTTAGTGGTACTCCTGTTTTGTAGGATAAGTCTTTAAATAATTTTTCTAAATTCACTTTTTTGTTATCATAAATATATGCATCTACCTCTTTTATTATATGTAATGCATCTGATAGAGCTTTTATATATAAATCTCTAAATGACATATTATATTTTTTTCTTTTATTTGTTGGATAATACCATGTTTTATGTTCTTCATTTAGAAAATCCATATCTGTTTTATAATAATATGAAGCAAACTTTAATTTTAGTGTTTTTTTTGATGAAATTATATCTATTAATTTATAAAATCTATACTTAATTCCTATCTTATCATATCTTAACAGTTTGAATGCTAGTCTCATATCTTTAATTGAATGCAATAGAACTTTATCAAAGTCATTTATATGAAATGTTTCTCTATAGGTAAAATTAATGACGTCTTTTAAATCATTTGAAAGGGCACTTATATTGAATACTTCTTTGTATAATTTATATTTATACGGAATTACATTTTCTCTTAGTTTTATTAAATATCTATCAATTGCTGTTTCAAATTCATGATGTTTTGAATTATAGATGTATGTGTCTTTTACATTTTTTTTGAACTCTCCGGTTTTATAGTATACATATGGATGAAATGTTGTATCTAATACATAATGTGAAATCATTCCATATAAATATGCCATTACATCTGACTTTGATGCATAATAATTATATTTAATATAATTTGTAAGTGTTATTAAAAACTCTCCAGTTTTATGTGTGTGAAAGTATTCTGCAAAGGATCGTACTTTTTTGTTCTTTTTAAAATTTTTTGAAAAGTAAAAGTTTAATGGATCCATACTTTGTGCTGATACTTTTAAAAGCTCTTTATCATCTTTTAAAAATATTTTTCTTTCAATAGGTAGTTTATCATATATGTCCATTATAAAATATGCGTGTGTTGCGGTACTTGGCATAAACTCATCCTTTCTATATTACAAAATTATATCACATTATTTCACTATTTTTTCATACTTTTTATTAGAAACTATGTTATAATCAATAATAGGTGAGAATATGAGGGACAATAAGAGGTTTAAGAACCTTGATGAGCAAATTGAAATATTTAGATATAAGGGTCTTATTATAAATAATGAGGAATATGCAAGAGAGGTTTTATTAAGGGAAAATTACTTTTTTATAAATGGGTATAGACATCTATTTATGAAATCTTTTAACAATAAACAATATATTGAAGGTACTACATTTGAAGAACTTTATAGTTTATTCTTATTTGATAGAAGTTTTAGGAATATTATATTTAAATATTTACTTGTTATAGAAAATAATACTAAGTCTATTATTTCTTACCAATTATCTAAAAAGTATGGTTATAAGGAGAGTGACTATTTAAAGGCAAAGAATTTTGATACATCACCTCAAAAATCAAGACAAGTTAATGATCTTATAAAGAAAATGAAAAGACAAGTTAGAGTTAATGGTAATCAACATGCCGCAACAAAGCATTATATTACTAATTATGGTTATATACCTTTGTGGGTATTAGTAAAAGTATTATCTTTTGGTATAGTTAGTGAATTATATTGCATCCTAAAGAAAGAAGATAGAATTGCTATATGTGATTTTTATGGAATTAGTAGTGATGCATATGAATCTTATTTACCAATACTTGCAAATTATAGAAATCTTTGTGCACATGAAGATATACTTTTCTGTAACAAGACACAAAGATCAATTGATGATACTATATATCATAGAATTCTTAATATTGATAAAACTAATGATGAATACATATATGGAAAAAATGATTTGTTTGCGTTGATAATAATTTTGAGACAATTACTTACTCATAATGAAGTTAAAAATCTTGTTATTGAAATAAGTGATGTATTAGATAATCTTGAATATAATTTAAAATCAATTTCTATAGATAAAGTTTTAAATGAAATGGGATTTCCTAAAAATTGGAAGGAAATTGTTGATATAGAGAGGTGAAATAGATGAGAGAAAAATTTTTAAATTTTATAATAGCCTTGGTTGGTGTAATTGCAGGTGCTGCGGTTGCATATTTGATAATTGTAAATCCTTTTGCTAAGAATGAAACTAGTATTAGTGGAACTGGGATAATTAGAAATACTTATACTGGTGATTATAGTAAAGTAGTAGTTGATAATTCTGGAATTAGTACTGCGGTTAAAAAGGTCTACAATGCTGTTGTAATGGTACAAAATTATAAGAGTGGAAAATTACAAGGTAGTGGAAGTGGATTTGTATATAAAACAGATTCTAAATATGGTTATATAATGACTAATCAACATGTTGTTGAAGGATCTACTTCATTAAAGGTAATGCTTACTTCTAATAAGGTTGTTGATGCTGATTTACTTGGTGGAGATGAATATTTGGATATAGCAGTTATTAGAATTCCTGTTGGAGATGTTAAAGCAGTTGCAACTATTGGTAAAACTTCTGATATTCAATTAGGGGATTTTGTATTTACAATAGGTTCACCAGTAGGAGAAGAGTATTTTAATTCTGTAACAAGTGGAATTATTTCTGGTTTAAATAGACAAGTAACAGTTAGTGTTAAATCTCAAAATGATTGGTTAATGGATGTTATACAAGTAGATGCTGCTATAAATCCAGGTAATAGTGGGGGACCATTACTTAATTCAAATGGTGAAGTAATTGGTGTTAACTCTTTAAAACTTGTGGATAGTCAAATAGAAGGTATGGGATTTTCTATAAAGATTGAAGACGCTATGTCACATGTTAGTGAACTTGAGAATGGCAAATCAGTAGAAAGGCCTCTTCTTGGTATTAACTTATTAAGTGTAAGTGATAAATCAATGCTTTACAGATATGGAATATCAATTAGTGATGATATTGAAGATGGTGTTGTTGTAATATCAGTTGAGAAAAATACAGGTGCAGCTAAATCCGATTTAGAAAAAGGCGATGTAATTGTTGCAATAGATGGAAAAAAAGTTAAAAATGCTGCTAATTTGAAATATATACTTTATAAGTATAAACCAGGGGATAAAATTAAGGTTAAATACAATAGAGATGGTAAAGAGAAGACTACTTCAGTAACATTGACTAAGAATAGTGATTAGCTATTCTTTTTCTTTTAAGGGTTGGAGTATGCCAAAATTCGTGGTATACTATGGTTAGCGATAAATAGAATGGAGTAGTTAATATGTTTATAGGAAAATATAATAAGTCGTTAATAATAACTTATTTAGGAGTAGCTTTTGCAATAATTGGAATGTTTTTTGCACTTTCTAACAATTTACAATATGCAATGGTTTGTATGGTAATTGCTGGTGTTTGTGATATGTTTGATGGTAAGGTTGCAAGACTTTGCAAAAGAGATGAAGAAGAAAAGAAGTTTGGAGTTGAGATAGACTCACTTGCAGATATGGTAGCTTTTGTTACTTTTCCAGTAGTAATTGGATATTCAATGGGATTAAATAGTTGGTATAATATTCTTTCATATATTTTACTAGTTCTTGCAGGAATTACTAGATTAGGCTTCTTTAATATATCAGTTATGGATACAAATAAGGATGAACCAGTTAAAACTTATAGTGGGTTACCTGTTACATCTACATCAATTATTTTACCTGCTTTATGGTTCTTCTCATCAGTCTCACATAATGTTTCATTTAAGTCAATTTATACAGTTTTAATTTATCTAATAGCGTTTTTATTTGTATTTAATGCTAAGATTCCTAAGATTAAAGGTAAGGCATATATCTTTGTGACAGTAGCGGCTATTATAGGAATATTACTTATATTGTTCTTGGTATAATATGAAAACAGAAATAGTTAATAGAGAAGAGAAGAAGAAGTATACTGAAAAAAGCCCAATAAGTGCTACTGTATTATATAAAACTTTGTTGGGTGGAGTTGTGCTTGCTTTTGCTACTAGAAAAACAGTGTCAAAGGCTAGTTCAATATACATGAATAGTAAAGCTTCTACTAAAAGAATAGATAAATTTATTAAGAAAAATAATATTAATATGTCAGATTATCCAAAAAGAGAATATCTTTCTTTTAATGATTTTTTTACTAGGAAAATTAAGGCTGGGAAAAGGCCATTTTCTAAAAAAGCTGAAGATTTAAATGCAATCGCAGATTCAAAGTTACTTGTTTATCCTGTTAATGAAAAGACTGAGATGTTAATTAAGGGTAAAAAGTATACATTAAAGGATCTTCTACGTGATAAAAAATTAGCACAAGAATACAAAGGGGGTACTTGTTTAGTATTTAGACTTACTGTTGATGATTATCATAGATATTCTTTTGTTGATGATGGTATTTTAATTAGAAGTAAGAAAATAAATGGTATTCTTCATACTGTTGGACCGGTTGCGTTTAAGAAATACAAAGTATTTAAGGAAAATCAGAGAGAGTATTCTGTACTTAATACTAAAAATTTTGGTGATGTTATTCAAATGGAAATTGGAGCCTTAATGGTTGGGAAGATTGTTAACCATGATATTAAAAAGTTTAAAAGAGGCGATGAAAAAGGATATTTCTTATTTGGAGGTTCTACAGTTGTATTGCTGTTGAAGAAAGATGTTGTTGAAATTGATTCTGATATTGTTTTAAATTCTAAATTGGGAATAGAAACAAAAGTTAAATTAGGCGAAGTGATTGGAAGAAGAAAATAGGTGGAGTGTATGATATTATTTAGAAAAGCAGTATTAATTATTCATGGATTTGCAGGAGGAACTTATGATCAAGAAAGACTTGCAAATTATTTAGAAAGGCATGCTAAATTGGATGTTTATTCTTTTACATTGCCTGGTCATGAAAAGAGGACTTTTAAAACCGCTAAATATCAGGAATGGATAAAAGCTAGCGAAGAAATGATTGATTCTCTTATAAAAGATGGGTATAGAAGCATCTATTTAATTGGACATAGTATGGGTGGAGTAATCGCAACTTATTTATCTAGTAAGTATCCACAGGTAAAAAAGCTTGTTTTGGCGGCACCTGCATTTAATTATTTGGTAGTAGAGGGTGAGTCATCTACTATGGATAAGTTTAAAAGCGGTATTAACATGGTAATTAATAATGACAGGGATGAAGTTTTTACTAGATTTTTAAAACTACCTATAACTTCATTTAGCGAATTCACAAAACTTGTTGATAAATATAAGGACTCTTATAAAGATGTTAATGTACCTACATTGATTTTACAAGGAGATAAGGATACGCTTGTACCTATTAAAAGTTCTATGGAGTTATATGAAAATCTTCCTGTTAAGGAAAAAAATCTTGTTATACTTAATGGTTATACACATGATATTTTTAGAGAAAAAGATAATAAGGCTTTAATAGAGGTGGAAAGGTTTCTATTATAGCCTTTTTATAATATTGAAAAATTTGGTAATTTGTGGTATAATAAGCTCAATTTGAGGGGGAATGTACTATGGATAGTAAGTATTTAGTTGTAAATGGTGGTAGTTCATCATTAAAATTTTCTTTATTTGATAAAGATGAAAATGAGATGGTAAATGGATATGTTGAAAAAATTGGTAAGGAGGATAGTTCATATACTTTAAAGTTTGATGGACAAAAAATTGAAAAAAAGGTATTAATTCCTAATCATACTAAGGCAGTTGAAGTAATGATTAATGAATTACTTGAGAATAAGTTTGTTAATAATATTTCTGAGATAAAGGGCGTAGGACATAGGGTTTTACATGGTGGTGAAATTTATTCTTCTTCTGTAATAATTGATGAAGGAGTTTTAAATGATATTAAGGCATTAACTAAGCTAGGACCTCTACATCATCCTGGTCAAGTCGCAATTATTGAGAGTTTAGAGGGGCTTTTGCCTGATGTTCCTCAGGTTGCGGTTTTTGATACTGCATTTCATCATACAATGCCAATGGAGAATTATTTATATCCTGTTCCAATGGCTTGGTATAAAGAAAATGATGTTAGAAAATATGGATTTCATGGAACTAGCTATAGATATATAAATGAATATATGAAAAAATATTTGGATAAGGATGATCCAAATTTGATAGTTTGTCATATTGGCAGTGGTGCTAGTATTGCATGTATTAAGGATGGTAAGTGTTATGATACTTCTATGGGACTTACTCCACTTGATGGATTAATAATGGGTACTCGTAGTGGTTCGATTGATCCTTCTATAATTAATTATATATGCAAAGAAAGAAATTTGTCTGTTGAAGAGGTAAATCAAATTTTAAATAAAGAAAGCGGTCTTATTGCGATTGGTGGTAAAAATGACTTTAGAGATTTAACTGCTTTATCTAATGCAGGTGATAAGAATGCATCTCTTGCAATTGAAATGCTTAAAAATTCAGTTGTTAAGTATATTGCACAATATTATTTTGAATTAGAGGGTAATGTTGATTCTATTGTATTTACTGCTGGTATGGGTGAAAATGGTATTTTGATGAGAGAAAAAGTTGTAAATGCTATTTCTGGTGCTATGGGAGTTAAACTAAATAAAGAAGCAAATGATAATATCTCAAGGTTTAAGGCTAATCAAGAGGGTATAATATCAACACCAGATTCTAATGTATTAGTGATGGTTGTACCAACTAACGAGGAATTAATGATACTTAGAGATACTCATAGATTAGTGAATGAAAATAATAAAACTTACAAAAAAGTTTAATTAATAAAAAAAGGGGTGAAATACAATGAGTGATATTAAACTTGATAGATCTGATGTAGTTGATTATGTTAAGAATACTTTAGATAATAGTAAAACTAATTTTGATCATGTTACTGATGCAAAATATCATCATAATACTAAGTATTGTGATGCATCTTCTGTAATCAGATTTGGTATATTAACAATGTCGGAACTTAATAGATTAAAACTTAGACATGATTCACCTGAATCTTTAAAAGTTATGAATGATACACTATCTCAAGTTAATGGTTTGAATGGTGTGTCACTTGCGGTTACTGGTCTTGATGATTTGTATCCTGATGAAGATGAATTTGATCCATTCCTTTCTGATGCAGTTGACTTTAGAATAGCTGATACAATTTCTCCAAGACCTGGGAGAAATTCTACAAAATATGGAAATGAATTTATTTATCCAGGGGTAGTTAGGCCAGAAGAATTTAGGGCAATAGATATTAGAATTCTTGAATATATTGAACAATTAGAAAATAATGTATCTAATATGGGATCTAGATCTATTGAAGAATTAAAGAATAATTATAATAACTTATTAGATATGTTGAAAGTATTAAAGGATGCTAATCTTGATATTCCTGTTAGGGAAACGTTTGGTGAGTTTTCTATAGATAAAGAAAAGATGAGTGAGTGTCCTAGAATAGTTATTAAATAATTAAATGTAAGTAGCAATAAAAAATATGCTACTTTTTTTTTACAAAACTGTAGAGTAAGATATAAATTTTAAGTAACATAATGTTAATTCCTGTAAGAAAGTGGTATAGTAGTATATTTTTGTTCTATTAAACAAGTTGTTTTTTTGTTTCCATTTATAGATTTGTTATTTACAATTCTATTTGGTATGTATTTAAGATATTATTATAAATGTAGTTTGGATAAGATTGTTTTAATGTCATTTTTGATGTTATTATTTTTTGAAGTACTAACTTCCTGAATTATATTTTATATTGTAAGTATTATTTGGGCCTTGCGTAATAAAAATATGTGATATGCTGTTGTTAGAAAGACGAATATTATGAGCACAATAAAAGGTCATAGGAATTAATAATTATATTTTACTTTATTAATAATTAATGGTATACTCATGGTGTTTAGACATAGTGTGTAGTAGTATTGTGATAATATGTCTGGTTTGGAGGGCACTATGGCAAGAAGAAAAAAAGATCCTGATGTTACATATTATATGGTTCTAATGATTTTAGCTCCTATATTTATTATTAAATGGTTAATTGAGGCTTTGAGTGAAATAGGGAATGCTATTAATTCTTTTTCAAGATGGATTGACGAAAAGAAAAAACGTAATGAAATAAAATCTAAAAATAGGCGTATAAAAGAGTTACAAACTAAAAGAAATAATTACATACATGAGCAAGAGCAAATATATGAGCATGCATTTGGTGATTTAAAGCGACTTAATTCAATTAAATATGATTATGATGTCTTTGTACAAGAATTAGGGCTTGTTGATAAGAAGGTCTATGATGAATACTTTTTACCTCAAATAAGAGTAAGAGGTCAAAAATATTATCGTGATAACAAAGTAAGCATTATTGCCTCGGATGATGTAACTTACAAAGGTATTGCTTATGGTACTGATACATATGATGTATCTTTGACTTTTGATAAGAATAACTTGATAAAAGAGGCAAGTTGTACCTGTCCATATTTTGCAGATAGTGGTAAGTATTGTAAGCATTTGTATGCATTTCTTTTAGATGCAAAGTTTACTGATAATAGTGATAAAGTTTTTAATAGAGCATCTAAATTTATTAATGATTATATTGATTATATAAATTATGTTCAAGATTATATTGATATGCATAAAACAAAATTAAATATTTCAAACGAATTGGTTACTCTATTTACTGATTATATTATTCAATATAAAAAAGAAGCTAAAGATTATTATAAAAAACTTACTGATTATAATGATAAAAATTATACTCTTACTTTATTATCTATTTTTAGAGATGCAGTCAATAGTCAAAATAGGTTTATTGATAAAGTAAATAGATTTATTGAAAAATATAGTGTTGAGGCTCTGGAAAGGTTGAAGAGACTTAATCTAGGCAATAATGAAGTTAGTTATGTTGACTCTTATAATCCACCACCTTCTATTAATAGATCTCCAGCTAATTCAAAATCATCTGGTAATTTGGGTATACTTGCAGGATTATTATCAGATAATAATGATGATAGTAATGATGTTGATGAGAACTTAGAAAGAGAAATGAAAATGTATAATTTGGATGATTGGCAAAAAGAAGAAGTTAGAAAGGGTCATTATTCTCCATATAATTTTGAAGAGGATGATAGTGATGATGAGGACGACTATTACTCTGAAGATGATGAATAGGTTTTATAAACATAAAAATTTTGATGATTTTTATGTTTTTTTGTCATATTTTACATAGTATATACTAAGGAGGATAATTTAATGTATGATGATTTAAGAGCTACTAGAGGCGTTGTAGTTGATGCTGGACATGGAGGCGATGATCCGGGGGCAGTAAATGGAAATATTAAAGAAAAGGATTTCACACTTGCAGTTGCAGAATATATTTATAAGAGATTGCAGGAATTAGGAATACCTACTTATATAACTAGAAGTACTGATGAAACATTAGATAGAGATGAAAGAGTTAATAGAATACTATCGGCGTTTGGAAATAATTCTGATGTGATAGTTTTATCTAATCACATAAATGCAGGAGGTGGCGATAGTCATTGTGTAACAAAATATGTATAACAATTAAAGCCAAATAAATTAGAAAGGAATGGAGAACTGTTATGAACATTAGTTACACTAAGAAAGGTGATTATTTATTACCAGATTTAATATTAGAAGATAAAGAAAGATTTAGTATAGGAAAATATGGATTATTAAGATTAAATTATATTAAGAAATATAAATTAGGATTATATTTTGATTTACTTGTTAATGATAAATTAAATGAATATCTTTATAATATCGATACTACTGTTATGGAGATGGTGCAGAAGTTAATTAAAGAACTAACTGAAAAAGAAAATATTACTGAAGAATTAAAAAGTAGTAATCAAATGTTATGGATAAGTAAAATGAATAATATTAAAAATATAGCAGATGAAATAGCTTTAAAGGAATATATCTATGTGTGATATAACTGATAAAAAATTTAAAAAAATGTTTACCATTCTATAACAATGTTAATAATTATTTAAATAATTATGTTATACCTGATTTAGTAGCGTTTTATTTATCAAATGGATATAGTAGACATTGTTTATCAGATTGCCCTTTAACGAATCATATTAACTCTGTGATAGATGTATTTAACTGTAGGTGTGATATGAATAAACTTATACCTAAAGTAAAAGAAATATTAAAAATTAAATATAATTTAGTAGTAAAGAATACTAATCCATTAAGATTAAAAAGATATTATTAAAGAAATTAACACTATCAGAAATGGTAGTGTTTTTAATGTTATAATATATGCAAGGAGTTGATTGTTATGAGTCTTAGTGAATTGTTCGAAGAATACTATACTGAGCAAGGTTATGATACTAATGTGGTTAATAATTTTTATTATGATGAAACAAATAATTTTATTAAATTTCAGTTTAAAGATAACAAAATTTTAAATGTTGATAATTTTTTACAAAAATATAGATTAGGTGGATTAACTTTAGATAAAAATAAAGATGATATGGTTGATTGGGACGACTTATTAAAAAAATTAAATATACAAGGTGAATTAAAATTTAAACAAATAAATACAGGAAAAACAGATACATTTATAAATTGCCTGAGAGGGAAAAATTTAAATAAAATATTAGAATTTATGTATGATAATGATATATATTTACATTGTTCTACTTTTGATAATCTTTATGATGTAATAATAGAAATAGTTGATTCTTTGTTGTTAGATAAATATAAAGAAACATATTCTTTTTTAGCACCAATAATGAAAGATGAATTATATTTTTATGTAAAAACAGATATGAATAGGTTTATACATATTTTAGAAGAATCAAATTATCCCAATGTTACTGGAGATTGCATTGAGTTTTTTTGCAAAAAAATGTGTAATTGGATTAATGAAACAGATACTAATATGTTATTTGGTCTTGAAACTTGTAGACAATTATTTAAAGAATATTCAAAAAAGGAGCAATTAATCTTTTTAGAAAATAATTCTGAAAAAGTAGTAATTGATGGTTATTCAGGGTTGAATTTAGATATGTGTGTTAAATTTTATAAATCATTTCATTGTTTTGATGAGATTTCAGAAATTCAAGATAAATTAAAAAATAGTGATATAACTAATTATAATTTCGAAGATTCTAAGAAAAATATTCGATTACAATTATCTGATGTTGTGATTGGTTTTATGAATAAATTTTTTGATTTTTTGGATCAAAATTCTTATCAAAATATAATTTGTTTGTTAGAAAACATGACTGATTTTCAAAGAAAAAACTTAATTTTATTTTTGAAATTGTATAAAAAATCGGTTGATAAAAATGAAATGTTCATGTGTTTTTATGAACCAAAAAGTTTAGTTATTCACAGAAATCAGTTAATCTTTCAATTAATGGATGAATATATTTGTATTTAAAAATTAAAATGTACTAAAATGTGATTATAGGAGTATGTTTATTGTTTAGCCAGCACTGAATTTGTACTCCCGTACGAAATTCTTTTGTGGGACTACTCCCAAACCCTATATCTAAAAATTAAATTTTGCAAATATTTCAATGTCAAAATTATAAATTTGTCGAATTGTATGTTATAATAATATTGATTTAAAACTTTAGGAGTGAGAGAATATGAAAGAAAAATGTGGAGTAATTTATATATTAACTAATTCATCATTTCCAGAGTATATCAAAATTGGATATGCAGATGATGTTGAATTAAGAGTAAAACAATTAAATAACTCTGAAGCGGTTCCTTTTTCTTTTCATATTTATGCAACTTTTGATGTAACTGAGAGATTAACTGATATAAAATTACACAAATTCATAGATACTATAAATCCTGAACTTAGAAGCAAAGAAAAAATAGGAGATAAAATTAGAGTAAGAGAATTCTACCATATGAGTCCAGAAGAAATGTATTCTGCATTTGAAAGTATGGCTGAAATAAATGGAACAATTAATAGGCTTCATTTATGGAAAGAAACAAATGAAGAAATTGAAGATAAGAAAGAAGCATTAATGTTATCAAAGAATAGACATCATTTTAAAAATATAAGTTTTTATTCAAGTTTAACAGGAAAAAATTATTACTCAAAAACAAATGAGGATGGGACTTTAGGAATATATGAAAAAGATACAAATATTGAGGTTCCAAATAATTCAAATCCATCAAAACGTCAAATATTATATTCAGCGCTTGAAGATTTAGGTGAAGATGTGTCTAGTGGAAATACTTTATATCAATTAGAACATAAGTTAGAAAAAATTTTAGTTAACAGGAAGTGATTTAAATGGTTCAAAGTGAAAAACTTCATAAAGCAAAAAATGCAAAATTTGATGAATTTTACACACAGTATAGTGATATACAGAAAGAAATAAATGCGTATTTAGAATATAACCCTAATGTCTTTAGAGGTAAAATTATATTATTACCGTGTGATGATCCAGAATGGTCAAATTTTACAAAATTTTTCGCTCAAAACTTTGAAAGATTGGGTATAAAAAAGTTGATTAGCACTAGTTATGCATATGAAAGTAAAAAAGTTTCGCAACCATGTCAATTATCATTATTTGAAACAGAGTCACCAAAATTTGATAAAAGAAAAACTAATACACATGGCAAAATTTTTACGTTAGAAAAGGATACGAATAAATCTGGAAAAATAGATATAAACGATTTAGAATGGAATTATTTAAATGGAGATGGAGATTTTAGATCTGATGAAGTAAAAAAATTAAGAGATGATGCTGACATAATTGTTACTAATCCACCATTTAGTTTGTATAGGGATTTTGTAAAATGGTTAATTGAAAGTAATAAAAAATTTCTTATTATTGGCAATAAATTAAGTCCTAATAATAAAGAGATATTTCCTTTGTTTATGGAAAATAAAATGTGGTCAGGTAAAACTGAATGGAGTGGTGGTTTATGGTTTGAAACCAAAAATCCAGATGATGTGGATAAAGTAGTTGATGGTGTAAATATGAAAAATGTTGCAGCAGTTTGGTTCACAAATATGGAACACGGTAGGAGACATCAAGCTCTTCAATTGATGACTATGGAAGATAATATAAAATATAGCAAGCATAAAGAAGTGAGAGAAATAGGATATAAAAAATATGATAATTATAATGCAATAGAAGTTCCATATACGGATGCAATACCATCTGATTACAAAGGAATAATGGGAGTACCCGTATCTTTTCTAGAAAAATATAATCCTGATCAGTTTAGAATTTTGGGCTGCACACAGAGAGGATGTCATGATAAAGTGCCAGATCTAAAAAAATATAATGATTATATAGAAGTTAGACGAAATGGAAATCCAACAGGATCAACTGGAAATAAAACAAATGAAAATGCTAATTTGGAACAAAATGATGGTAAACATAATTATTTTATAAATAAAGATGGTCATATAGTTCAATCAGCACCTGGGAGAATATTTATTCAATTTAAGGAGGAAAACGATGAAAACAATATTGAAAACTGATTTAACTGTTAGAGATATAAATGAAGGATTTGTTTATAATGAATATGAAGGAAAAGGCTTATTTGGATGGGGTGGAAAATTAACAATTCAACCTGAATATCAAAGGAACTATATTTATGCTGATGGAAAAAGAGATGTTGCTGTAATTGATTCATTATTAAAAGGATATCCTCTGGGTTTATTATATTTTGTTAAAGTCGGAGAAGATAAATACGAAATTTTAGATGGGCAACAGAGAGTTACTAGCTTCGGAAGATTTATTACAGATAAATTTGCTATTAAAGATGAACATGGTATGGAGCAATATTTTGATGGACTTGCTAAAAATTTACAAGATAAGATTCTTGATTCACAATTAACAATTTATATTTGTGAAGGCGAAGAATCAGAAATTAAAGAATGGTTTAAAATTATTAATATTGCAGGTGTTCAACTTAAAAATCAAGAAATATTAAATGCAATTTATTCTGGACCTTTTGTAACTATGGCTCGTGAAGAATTTTCTAATTCCCAAAATGCAAATATTCAAAAATGGAGTGCATATATAAAAGGTGATGTAAATAGACAAGAGTATCTTGCAACTGCACTTAATTGGGTAAGCAAAGGCAATGTTGATAGTTATATGAGTCAACATAGATTTGATACTAATATTACAGAATTAAAAGCATATTTTAACTCTGTAATAACTTGGGCATCAACTGTATTCAAAGATGTTAAATCTGATATGAGAGGTTTAGAATGGGGAAGATTGTATGAAACATATCATAATAATTCATATGATCCTAATAAGGTTTCAGAAATATTATGTAAATTATATGCTGATCCTCAAGTACAAGATACTAAAGGTATATGCGAATATATTTTAGGTGGATGTAAAGATACTAAATTATTAAATATTAGAGTATTTGATGATAATACAAAGCGAGTTGTTTACGAAAAACAAACTCAGGAAGCAAAATTAAAAGATATTAGTAATTGTCCATTATGTGCAATAGGAAATGACAATAACAAAAATAGAATTTGGGAATTAAAAGAAATGGATGCAGATCATGTAACTGCATGGAGCAAAGGCGGTTCTACTGATATAGATAATTGTCAAATGTTATGTCAAACGCATAATAGAGCAAAAGGAAATAAATAGTATTAAAGCGCTAGTACAGGCTTAAATATATTTAAGCTTTGTATTGCGCTTTTTATGTAGTGGGAGGTAAAAATGAAAGATAAAAAATATGAAATAAAAAGAATATATTATTTATTGCAAGGTATTAAAGAAAGTATAATGTATAAAGAACATTGTATTCCACAAAAAGTAGCAAATCAGTTTAATGATTATGTCGATGAATTAGGTAATATTTTAAATGAAAATCTTCATGGTTATAAGATAGATTTTTCTGAGAGATATGAGAGTGGCTCGTATAATCCATATAGTTTTTTGTTTCAACTTAATCAGATATTAACATATTTAGAAAATATGCATATAAATTCTTCGAATTATCAAATTAGCAAGGTTGGTTATTTATATAATTCTATAGAAGATAAAGAATTGCATGATAGATGTGGTGATATTTTACTAGGAGAAACCGCTTTTGATAGAGCAATAAATCAAGCTACTCAAATCTTGGAGGATAGAATAAAAAAGAAAGCAAATTTAGAAAAAACAAATTTAATTGGAATTCCTCTAGTATCTAAGGTAATACATGCAAAAATTGATCAAACAATTTTAAAGTTTAGTGATGAGGCTGATATACAAGAAGGATATTCTTTCATGTTTAAAGGTATAATAAGTATTTATAGAAATCAAACGCATCATTCATTAAATTTTAAATGTAATAGAGAATATGCTTTGAAGTTTTGTTCATACATTGATGAGTTGTTAAAAGAAGTTGATAGGAGTGTAGTTGTAAATGAAAAATAATTTGTTTATTCCAATGTATATTGATAAAGTTAAATTATTCGATTTGAATTCGATAATAAATGGAGGATTTAATGAATTTAATGAAATAAGTTTATGCACAGATAATAATGCAAATGCAGAATTAAAGGGGAAAATGGGATTTAATTTATTTAAATTAAATGGAAATATAGAATCAGGAATTTCAAAATTTAGAAATAAAAAAGTAAGTGAGAATGCTAAATATATTCAAACTTCTGCCTCTATGCTTTCTAATATATATTCGTATTTAAAAGAAAATAAGAAAATAAAATCTATTAGAGATTGTAAGATTGGTGATTTTGTGGAATTGAATCTGGCATTTAATAGTAATTCAATTGTTGAATTTTTAAAAGAATGTCACACTTTAATGGATTTTGCTAACAAAACAATGAAATTAGAAAAAAGTAAAAAACAAAATACTAATCTTGATAGTGAGTTGAAAATAATTGATTCATTGATAAATTTAGTAGATGATAAGACTAATGTAGTTGAATATGTTGGTGAAGATGAAAATGCGATATATGTAGTATATTTAAATAAAGATTATTTATATCATACACAATTAGAAAGGTTAGATAATCAAAAATTAAAATATTTAGCTCAAGTTATTAATATTACAAATCAATATAATTTTTGTAGTGATACAGTGTTATCAAAGATAAATGCAAAACAAATTAAAGATTTTATTGATGCTATAAAAAATATAGGTAATCAAGATATATTTTCTAAAAATTTTGACTTAAAAACCGAAAACAATGGCAAGAAAGTAATAATATTAGATGTTATTAGTATTTTAAGGGTAGAAAACCAACTAAAATGAGAGTACAATGATGTACTCCTTTTGCATGTTTTGTACAATTCCTTTTTATTTTAATTTGTTATAAGATGAAATTACCTAGGGAAAATACTGTTTAAAAGTGCACTTTTATTATCTCAAGATATATCTTATGTATTGATTATTATGGATAAAGAAGAATTCATAAATGTATTTATTTTAAAATCCGTATTAAGAGATAATAGATTAACATTTTTAGAAAGATTATTATTAATTCATATAATAAGTCTTTGTAAGAAAAATGGTTATTGTTGGGCTACTAATAGATATTTTTGTGATATTTATAATGTAACACAAGTAACAATATCAAAAAGTATAAGTAATTTAGCCACCTTTGGTTATATTAAGGCTCAATATGATAAGAAAGGTATAAATAATTCTAAGCGTATAATTAAATTATCAGAGGTCTTAAATTTAAAATTAAAAAGTATTAAAGATAATTATAATACAGGCTATAAACAAAACTTTAAACAATATAATAATAAATTAAATAAAAAAGAAGATAGTATTTATTATAAAGATGAAGATGGTAATGAATACTGGCATGGTAAGTTAATAACTAAAAATGAAGCAACTATTGAAGAACAAGAAGAATTAAAAAAACTATTAAGTGATATATACGAGGAGGAATAAGAAATAAAATGAAACAGACACTCATAAAATTTTATGAGGTGGCTTATGTTTAAAATTACGGAAACTTTTAATAAAAATGATAATGCTCTTAATTTGGTTGATTTGTTAAATAAATATATAAAAAGTGTGCTAATTAAAAATTAGTACATTCGCGAGATTTAAATTAAAGTGTTATGCTTTAATTGGCTTTGATTGTTATACAAAAAAGAAAGGAGCAGTAAATGTATAACGGACTAGCGCAAATGCCAAATAATATTTATAGAGCGGTCATATATATAAGATTATCTGAAGCAGATGAAGGAAAATCTTATGAATCAGAAAGTGAAAGTATTACTAATCAAAGAAATTTATTAATGACCTTTGTAAAAGAAAAAGATTTTATATTTGTTGGAGAATATGTTGATGATGGATATTCTGGTACTAATTTTGAAAGACCTGGGTTTACTAAAATGATTGAAGATATCAAAAATAAAATGGCAAATTTAGTTATAGTAAAAGATTTATCAAGATTAGGTAGAGATCATGTTATGACAGGATATTATATCGAAAACTTTTTCCCAGAAAATAATATAAGATTTATATCATTACAAGAAAATTATGATAGTGCAATCAATCAAGCAAGTAATGATTCATCAACATTTATAATTGCTTGTAATGATTATTATAGTAGACAAAATTCTATTAAAATTAGAAGTGTTTTAAATGATAAAAGAAAAAAAGGAAAGTTTATTGGAAGTAATCCAAGTTATGGTTATATGAAAGACCCAGAAGAAAAGGGACATTTAATACCAGATCCAGAATATGCGCCAGTAGTAAAAAAAATATTTGAAATGGCTGCAAATGGTGTAGGATTATCTGATATAACTTCATACCTAAATGATAATAAAATTAAAACACCTAGTAGTTTAAAACGAAAAAATCCTAATTCTAAAATGAGATACAATGAAGAGTGGACTATATCATCAGTTAAGAAGATACTAAAAAATAGAATGTATACAGGAGATATGGTTCAAAGCGTGCAAACTAATGTAAATTATAAATCAAAAAAGAAAAAAACTCTTCCAAAGAGTAATTGGGATATAGTTTCTGATACACATGAACCTTTAGTAGATAAATTAACTTTTGAAAGAATCCAAGGTAATGTTAAAAGAACTAATAAAAGTATAAGTAAAAGAGATAAAAGATTATTTGAAAATTTATTATTTTGTAAAGAATGTGGAAATGCTTTAACTATTACTTATAGAAAAAATCAAGATTATTGGACTATCAATTGTAATAAATATGCAAGAGATCCAAGAAGAAGATTATGTGAACCACATTTTATGCCATATGATAAATTAGAAGAAGCTTTACTTGAAGTAGTAAGAACAACCTGTAAAGATTATATTAATAAAATTGATTCTAAAGTCTTATCAAAGGAAATAGCAGATAAAAATAGTAGTAAGAATGATAATAAGGAAAAGATAAGATATTTAGAAAATAAGATAAAAGAATATATCTCAAAAATAGATATGTTATATGAAGATAAGTTTAGAGGTAATATTTCAGAGGCTACTTATAAAAGGTTATCACAGGAAACAGAAAGACTTTTGAATAAGTCGCAGTTAGATTTAGAAAGATATAAAAATATTAAAAAAGAAAGTATCAAAACAAAAGAATTAGAAGAATATGAAAAAAGAATAAGAGAATTAATTGATATAAAGAAACCTACTAGAGAACTTTTACAAACATTAATTGATAAAATTGAAATTGATAAGAACAAAAATATTGAAATTTTCTATAAATTCATGATTTAAAAATTCTGTGCATTATGCACAGAATAGTACATAAAATTAAAACTCGTATATATCACAATTATAACTTCGGCCCAAATTGGTCCGAAGCCTAAAGATAAATAACCTTGTCCCAATTTGGGACAAGGTTACATACGACCGTGTTGGTCGGAAGTTATAACTTCGTCGCATATCGCTACGAGGTTAAAAAAATGACAAATTAACATGTAATATAATTTTTTGTAAGCCAAATTATAACTTGTGTTCAACTTGGACACAAGTTAAAACTTCTACCCAAGATGGGCAGAAGTTGAATAATTTATAGACGATCATAATTATTTGTTAGATTTTATACTATCATAAATTAAAGGCAATAGAATAACAGTTGATAAATAAGTAAATATATCAATTATTTGCGGAAAAAATTGTTCTTTAAATAATACCATAATTATATAAACAATAATAAATGCAATAATTATTGAAATGTTTGTTGATTTCTTAATAATTAAATTCCATTTATCTTTATTTTCTAATTGTTTAAATAAATTAAATAACTTGTTTTTAATTATTTTAATTGCATTAAGGCAAATAATTATAATTAGGTTTAATGTAATTGTAGGAATACTAAGTATAGAAAATATTATTATATCTATAATTTTAGTAAGTTTATTATTGTACTTTCTGTATAAATAAAAATCATAATTAATGAAAGTAAAATCCTTTTCTTTATAAATAAAATAATCACTAATTGATTTTGATATTTTTTGTTTAAGAGTAGTGTTAATATTAGAAATAAGTACAAAAATATTTGTTGAAGTTAAAAATACAAATAAAATGATTTTAATTATTAAGTACAGTATTAATAATATTTCTTTATGCATGTGTGGTATATTAGCAAAAATGTCTAAATAAACAGGTGTTACATATCCTGAAAAAAATATAATAAAAATAATTGTAGATGTTACATTTATATACTTGGTATCTAATGTAAAATCATTTTTATTGCTATAGATGTTTGAAACAGATTTTATTAAAGTAAATAGTGGTAATATAAAAATTAATATTGTTAAAATGATATTTTTAAAATTGGAAACTATGTATATTGTAGCAAGAATTGATGCTAAAAATAATATTGTTACTTTGTAATGACGTATTTTGTCAAATTTTTCTTTTGCTTGTACCTTTGTTTTGGTTTGCATATTATCTAAATATTCAATAAATAAGAAATTTGCAATAAATGGTATTCCAACTATTAATTCAAATATGTGATTATATAGAAAAAAATTTAAATGTTCTATCATAATGACACCTCCATAATTTAGTTATATATTTTAACACGTTATGAAAATATAGGCAATTAATTGAGCTTTATTTTAATAACTTCGAGTCAACTTGGCGAGATGCAAAAAATCTCAATATATTGGTGATGATTCATGAATTATTATGCCGAGAACGGAATAAATCTGTTGACAAATACTACCGTTTGCGGTATAATTATAGCAGAGGTGAAAAGTATGGAATTTATGACTACAAAAGAAGCCGTTGAAAAATGGAATATTAGCGAAAGAAGAATAAGACAATTATTAAAAGATGGTAGAATTGATGGTGCTGTTAAAGTAGGAAATAGTTGGAATATTCCTGCTGATGCCGATAAACCTGTTGATAAAAGAATAATTAAACCAGATGATAATAAATTTATCATTGATTTAGATGATAATTATTTTGATGAAGTAGATAGCTTAAAAAAAGAATTAGATAGTAAAAGACCAATACCAAAAGAAACTTTGAAATCATTAAGAGAATCTATTAACTTAGAATGGACTTATAATAGCAACGGAATAGAAGGTAATACTTTAACATTAAGAGAAACACAAGTTGTTTTAGAAGGAATAACTGTTGGTGGAAAATCTATTAAAGAACATTTAGAAGCAATTAACCATGAAAAAGCAATTTTATTTTTAGATGATTTAGTTAAGGATAATGAACCAATTAGTGAATGGAATATTAAAAATATTCATCAATTAATTCTAAAAGATATTGATAATGAAAATGCAGGAAGATATAGAAAAGAAAATGTAACTATTAAAGGTGCAACACATATTCCACCAGATTATTTAAAAGTTCCTGAGTTAATGGAAAAGTTAATATTAACTTATAATACTTGGAGTGAATATCATCCAATAATTCAATCAGCATTATTACATGGTGAGTTGGTAAAGATACATCCATTTGTAGATGGTAATGGAAGAACATCCAGATTACTTATGAATTTAGTTTTAATGAACAATGGATATAATCCCGTAATTATTAAAAAGGAATCAAGATTAAAATATTATGAAGCACTGGATAAAGCACATACAACTGGTAACTACACTGATTTTATTAAATTGATTACTAAGTTAGAAATTGAAATGTTAAAGAAATATTTAGAATTATTGTAATGTGAGGTTAGTATGGAAGAAAAGAGATACAAAAAAGAATGTAAATGTGCGTTTTGTGGTAATAATGATTTTGAAGTGCCTAGCGAAATTATTGAGGCAATAAAAAATGAGAGTATTGTTATATTTGCCGGCGCTGGTATAAGCACAGAAGGTAAAAATGTATATAAATCTACATTATATACAGAGGTTAATGATGAATTAGGAGAAAACTATGAAAATACTTTTCCACAATTAATGACAAAATATTGTAACAGACCAAATGGAAGAAGAAATTTAATTAATAAAATTAACAAAAGATTTGATTACTATAAATCATTTCCTGAGGTGGATAACGCAATGAAAATGTTTTTTTCTCCATTGTCTGATATTTATAGCATTAAAGATATAATAACTACAAACTGGGATAGACAATTTGAAGAAAAATGTAATTGTATACCAATTGTATATGATAAGGATGTTGCTCTTATAGATGATAAAAAGAGAAAAGTATATAAAATTCATGGTAGCATAGATAATGTTGGAACTTTAATTATGACTGAAGATGATTACGAAAGATGTTATAACGAATTGAACAAAAATTTGATTGGTTCAAAACTTAAAGAACTGCTTAGTAGAAAAACAGTTGTGTTTATTGGCTATTCTTTAGAAGATGATGATTTTAAAAAAATATGGGGATTTATTGATGAAAAGCTCGGTGATTTGAGACCTCATTTTTATATCGTTTCACCAGATGAATTAATGAAAGAAAAATTATCAACTAAAAATGTAACTGTAATAAATACATTAGGTTCTAATTTTATAGAAAAAATTAGGAAGCAGTTAATTGACGATAATTATTTATTGGATTCAGACATTCTTTATTCCATTGCGACAGAGCTTTATTATTTATGCCTTAAAGCACACAGAGACACTAATGATTTGATAAAAGAAAAAAAAGAACCTTTAATAATATATTCAATATTATATCAAGATGGATTAATCCACTCGTTAGAGAGAATTTTGGCTAGAAAAACATCTGGTGAATACTTAAATCCAAACTTTGTATTTAATTCTATTAGCACTTATTCTGATATGTTCAAAGAATATTTAAAAGATGGAAACGTTTTTGATGGAGCATATGTAGCTGGTTATCTTCATGCCATGGATTACATATTGTATCTATATGACATTATATATAATAAAAAAGATATAAAGCACTGTGATAAAATGTATTTGTATTATTTACCTCCTAAATGTGGATATAATAGTTTGGAAGAGTTTGAAAATGATTTAAAAACATATAAAATAAAAAAGTATATTACTATTGCTAATAAAATTATAAAAGACATGATAAATGATGATTATGAATTAGAAATTCATCATCTTCCATTTTTATAAAAGTTACACTTTGACCATCACCAGGTGGCGAAGGTGCTGAAGTAGTATATGCCCTTAGGAATTCTGATGCTCTTGCTAAAAATATTTTAGAAGAGATTGGTTCTGAGGGTCAAGAAATGAGAAAATACTATCAAAGAAGGCTACCTGGTGATCCATCTAAAGATTATTACTTTATTCAGAGACTAACTGGTAAGACTCAACCTGTTTTAATTGAATATGGCTTTATAGATAATGATAGAGATCTAAATAAGCTAAAAAATAACTTACTAGATTATGGAGAAGCAGTTGTTAGAGCAGTTGCTAATTATACTGGTACTAAATACACACCACCTGGTGTTAGTGGGGATACCTATACTGTTCAAAGAGGTGATACTCTTTATAGCATTGCCAACAAATATGGTATAACTGTTGCAGAGTTAAAAAGTGCTAATAATTTAACTTCTAATTTCTTGAATGTAGGGCAACAGCTAATTATTCCATCTAATACACCACCTGAATCTGATGAATATGTTACATATATAGTTGAAAGAGGAGATAGTCTTTATTCTATTGCAAATGAATTTGATGCTACTGTAGATGATATAGTTAAATATAACAATTTGCCTTCTACAACACTTTCTATAGGGCAAAAGTTATTAATACCAGTTGGTGAAAAAATTGATGAAAAACCTACTGGAAATCAATATTATACTGTACAAAGAAATGATAGTCTTTATTCAATAGCAAGAAAGTTTAATACTACAGTAGATGAGCTTATAAGACTTAATAATTTAACAACTACAGTTTTACAAATAGGTGATAAGTTATTAGTAAGTGGCGAGCCTTCTAATACAGATGTGCCAAGTGGTGATAATACATACACAGTTAAGGCTGGTGATAGCTTATATAGTATTGCTAAAAGATATAATACTACTGCCGATGAATTGAAGCGTATAAATAATTTGAGTTCAAATATGCTTTCTATAGGTCAAGTACTATTGTTACCATCTAATAATGGAAATAATGAGACAACTAATTATATAACTTATTACGTACAAAGAGGGGATAACCTTTATAATTTAGCAAGAGAATACAATACAACAGTTAGTGAAATAAAAAAACTTAATAATCTGACTTCAGACTTATTAAGTATAGGACAGTCGTTGCTTTTACCAGCATAGGCTGTTTTTTTAATATAATTGTTTACATGTGTTTGGATAAGGCCTATAGAAGCAATGACTTTTATATCTTCCTGCTAATTGTTGGTTATACCATAAATCTACACATTTAGCTTTCCCAGACGGTGCATAAAACCATAATGCATGTGTTGCTGGATAATATGTTTCACCATTTAAATTTCTGAGTGCTAATTCTTTTTCAGTAGTAGTTGCGCTTGAATAAAATAAGTTACTGTTTACTCCTGCAAAACCACCTGGAGATTGAAATATTACTGATTCAATAGTCATTGTGTTTTTGAATGTAAGACAGTCTGCAATAGCTCTATTTACTATTACATTTCCTACCATTAACATTCCAAGTTCTCCTTCTCCAATGGCTTCCGCTCTCATTAGCCTTGCCATTTGATCTACTTCTTTTGAAGTGTATGAAATTAATGCCATATTCTTCACCTATAATAAAATATGTAAAATTCACTTTTATGTTATTGTAGAATTGAATTTATTGTGTTATAATTAAATTCATCAAGCAAATATTTAGGGGATTAGTTAAATGGTATAATAATGGTCTCCAAAACCACTGTTGGGAGTTCGATTCTCTCATCCCCTGCCATTTGATATTAAAATAACTAGTTATTTTTTATAATATAAGATGAAATAAACAGACTTTTATAGTTTGTTTTTTTGCTTTTGTGAATATACTTTAATGGTGATATTTTTATGAGACAAAAACAAATTAATACAAATTCTAATTCTATTAGAATTAATTATCCTTCTACTGATTATCTCTTATTAAATAAAAAGATACGTGAATATATTGATTTTCAAACTAACAACTTTAAAAATCTTACTCTTGATAAAGTTAAAACTAATTATTATCTTATTATCGATTATAAAGAATATGGATACAAAAATATAATATCATATGTTTTCTTTTTAGAGACTTATAATGGTGGAGCTCATCCTGATCATTTAATATGGACTATTAATTATGATAAAAAGATTAATAAAATAATTACTATTAAAGATTTGATTAATTCAGATCCTATGATTTTAGAAAAGCTTTCTAGTTTTAGCTACAATGTTCTCTCAAATGATAATGCTTTTAAAAACTCTAATATTTTATCAATGCTTAAGGATGGTACAGCACCTACTATAGATAATTTTAAAAATATTGTATTTTCTAATAATGGACTTATTATTTACTTTGAACGTTACCAAATAGCACCTTATTACTTTGGAGAGATTGCTTTGACATATCCAATGCAGCAAGGGTAGTATAAACGTTAATTATATTAATACATAAAAAACTAGCGTTGTTTTCAAAAATTATTATAATAGTGTTTCATCTGTTTCAGTTACTTTTTGAGTTAGTTGTGTATATAAAAATATTAACAATGACACAAGGGATAGTAGATAGGCAAAAATTTTAATTTTGTCGGTTTCTAAATCCTCTCCTTTTGTATCATTTTTATATTTTTCATAGGAAATATATATATAATAAAGTGTTATAAAAGTACTAGTTATGGTTGAAAAAATGTAGATATATTTTGAAAAACTTGGCGCTTTTTGTCCTTTTTGTGTTGCTTCTTCTAATTTTAAGTCAGCAAGATATAGTAATATATTAACTATTATAAAGAGTATTCTCAAATCTTCTTGAGCTTTAATTTCTACAATTGGATTATTCATGTTATATATTATGTTTTAATTGTATTAAATATAATTTGATGTTAAAATATAGTACTTATAGAGGTGTAATTATGTTAGTAGATGATGAAATTTATCAAGAGTTTTTAGATTTTCAAGATAAGTATTTTGATAATTATTCTTTAGAGGAAAGAGAATATATTAGAAAGTATATTTTTACTGATTTAGATGAGAGCTATGTGGATATTGTTAGTCAGGTATCTTCTAAAATAGGATGTTTACCTAGAAATAGGGATAGGTACTTAGAATTTATTAACATTTTTACTAATGATTTTGATTCTTCTAAAAACATATTAGAGGTTGCATCTGGAAGATATCCAATTATTTCATATCACTTATCTAGAATTAATCCTTCATTATCAATTACTTCAATGGATCCTAGACTTGTTACTACTTCTTTAAATGGGATTAAACTTGTTAGAAAACCTTTTACTATTGATACTGATATATCAAGTTATGATGTTGGTATTTCATATTTTCCATGTGAGGCTACCTTGCCTTTTGTAAAAAAGTTTTGCACAGAAGGGAAAGATTTTATAGTTGGTCTTTGTGGTTGTACTATTCATTTTCCTAGTCCAGAATTTAGTCAGTATAGGACATACACTGAGAAAGAATGGTTTGATTATGTTTTATCTGTTGTTATGAGTGAAAAAAAAGATAATTGCAATGTCCTTGTTAAGAAGCTTCCTAATAGTTACAATTGTAATTATCCTATTATAGAGGGTAAACATCAAAGATAGTGGAGGCTATCTTTTTTTTATGTTTGCTACTCTTTTTAGTATTTTTTCTTTTCCGTTCATTAGAGGTTCAATTGATTCATCTAAATTTAATGTATTTATTACTTGTGCAAGTTGATTTGAGCAATCAACTTCATGATACCATGGAGATTCTTTGATTTGCTCTGGTACATAGGTTAAATTAGTAGAATAAACTTTGTCAAAATATCCTTTTTCATAAGCATCATTAAATAAATCTATACTCCTTTTACCATCACTAAATAATGCGAATGTTGTGAAAATAAATACTTTATTTGCATTCATTTTTTTTAGTGCTTTTGCGGTATCTATCATTGATCCACCTGATGCGATCATATCATCTACAACAATAACATTTTTTCCTTCTATTGAAACGGCACCTTCATATACATGTTCTAAAATTGGTGCTTTTCCATCAACTACTTTTGATAGGTCTCTTCTTTTTCTAAAACCACCTACATCTACTTGTAATATGTCTGCTAGATAACTTGCTCTTTTTGTAGCACCAGCATCTGGATTAACAATTATTGTATTGTTTAAATCAATGGTTTCACTATCTAAGAACTCATTAATTAATGAATGAGTAGGGTATATATTATCAAATGATGTTTTATTTAGTGCACTTCTTACTCCCGGATCATGTGCATCAAATGTAATTATTCCTTTTACCCCAAAGAATTCTAATTCTTGTAGTGCCATTGCACAATCAAGTGATTCTCTTCCTTCCCTTTTATGTTGCCTAGAACTATATAGTAATGGCATTACAGCCCATATTCTATTTGCGGTAGCGGCAGTTGCGTTAATTACTCTTTTTAAATCTTGATAGTGATCATCATAGCTCATCTTGTTTTCTTCGCCAAACATAGTATATTTGATACTATAATTACCTACATCGGTTAAGATAAATACATCTTTTCCTCTTACAGTTTCTAGTATTTTTGCTTTACCTTCAGAATTCGCAAATCTTGGCGTTTCAACTTTTACTAAATAATTTGTTTCGGTATTTCTTGATGCTTGAATATTTAAGTTTATTTTGTCTCCTAATTCTTCTGCACTTTTTAAAGCGATGATTCTTAGATCATCTCCATTAATTATTTTGATGTTTTTCATTATACCTCCTAAAAAAAATAATGTTGTTTTTTGTTATCAATATTTTAACATATAAAATTTTTATTTCTAGTTATTAGTACCAATTTAACAAAATTTTATAGAAACTATTATTTTTTGTTATAGCAAACTGTATAAAATTAACTAAAATATTACATTATTATTAATGGTGATTATATGAATTTTTTAGAAGTGGTTTACAGAACTTTTCTATCTGCCTTGACACTTTTTTTACTTGCTAAGGCAATGGGTAGGAAACAAATAGGGGAGTTAAATACATTTGATTATATAATAGGTATAACTATTGGTTCTATTGCATCTGAAATGACAGTTAATAGTGATGTTAGTCTTATAAATTGTGTTGTTGCGATGACCGTGTTTTCACTAATAGGCATTTTAATATCGTATGGTACAACTAAAAGTATGTTTCTTAGAAGATTTTTTACTGGATGTCCAATTATATTAATTGAGAATGGTAAAATAATTGAGAAAGGTCTTAATAAGGCTAGATTTGATATAAATGATTTATTACAAGAATGTAGAATTAATGGCTATTTTGATATAAGTGAAATTGATTATGCGATGATGGAAGCAAATGGTAGGATTAGTTTTCTTTTAAAAAGCAAATATACTCCAGTGACTTTATCTGATATGAAGATTAAAGCTTCTAAAAAAGGGTTATGTGCTAATCTAATAATAGATGGTAATATAATGATGGAACATTTAAAAAATATTAATAAAGATTCTGCTTGGCTTTTAACAAGGTTAGAAAATATGGGATATTCTGATTATTCAAATATATTACTTGCTTCATGTGATACAAAAGAACAAATAACAGTGTATTTAAAAAGCGTTCCACTTACAAATAGTAAAGTTCTTGAATAGATTACATATTTTTGTAAATAATATTAGTATCACATGATGTATGTGATTAAGTTCTTAAAATATCCGATTTTGGATATTTTTTTTGCTTATTTTTACTTCTTATTGTATAATGTTATTATTGAGGAGTGATAGATAAATGAAATTTATAAAAGAGCATAAAATTACATCCATAGTTATTTTAGTTTTTGTAGGTGTAATTGTACTTTTGTTTATGGCTTGGACTATATTCTTTTCTAAGGGAGGAAACCCTGTATATGGAAATAGACTAGAAGGTATTGAAAAAGTTAAGATTACTGATGGTGAAGAGGATAAGATATCAAGTGAGTTAAAAAAGGATAAGTCTGTAAAAGATGTAGATACTAATATCGCTGGTAGAACATTAGATATAGTGATAACAGTTGATGATGATATGAAACTTGATGATGCTAAAAAGGTAGGCTCTAATTCGTATAAAGTATTATCTGATAAGCAAATTGATTATTATTCTATTCAAGTTTTTATAAAAAAGAATTCTGAAAAAGAAAATAACTTTCCTATTATTGGATATAAACAAAGAGGAACTAAAGATTTAGTTTGGACAAAAGATAGAAAGGTGACAGAATAGAATGAAAACTAATAAAAAAGTCTTTATAGCGATTCCTATTGTTATTGCACTTATTGTATTTATTGGACTACTTATTTATTTTAATAAGGAAGATGCTAATTCATTTAATGCCAGTGAAAGAAAATGGCTTCAATCTCATGTTAATACTAGAGAAAATTTTGAAGTTATAAGTGATTATCCTGTATATGGAGATAGTGGTGTTTTTTATAAATTTATTTCTTCATTAGAAAAAGCAACAGGACTAGAATTTAATGTAGTACCTTATTTTAGAAATACTACAACTTCTACTAGTGATTTAAAGTTTAGAGTTATACATGATGACTCAGAAATTACTAGTAATGATTTAATTCTTAATGAAGATGTGTTTGTTGCAATTGGTAAGACTGAAAAGAAAATTGATCAAATAAGTGATTTTGAAGGCGTAACTTTTGGTGTTTTAAAAGATTACGTTGGAGATATTAGCTATTATCTAAAGAATGGTAGAGATTTATCTTACAGGACTTATGATGATGTATCAAAATTGTTTGATGCTCTTGATAAATCATATGTAGATATGGTTATTATACCTAATATAATGTATTTAGATTATACTATTTCTAATGATAGTTATCATATTAATTATATTTTTACAGAGTTAAGTAATAAAGTAGTGCTTTCTCTTGGGAATAATACTGAATTAAACAAAATTGTAAAAAAATACTTTGAAAAGTGGCAAGATAATAATTTTGTTAAAACATATAATGATACCCTATTAGATTATTATATTACTAAGAATAATATAAATGATAAAACTAAAGCTGAGATTCTTTCTAAAACTTATGTATATGGATATGTTGAGAATTATCCATATGAAGCACTTGTAAAAAATAAGTTTGTTGGAATAGCTGCTGAATACGTTAATAGAATTACTAGATTAAGTGGTATAGAGTTTGAGTTTAAAAAATATAAAAACTTAGACGAATTAAAAGAAGCTATTAATGATAAAGAAGTAGATATGTTCTTTGATTATTACAATATAGATTCGGATGCTTATTTAAAAACAGTTTCTACATTTGTTGAAGAGTACGCTGTTTTAGGTAAAGTTAGTGATTCTCATGTAGTTACTTCTTTTGAAAGCTTAAAGGGTAAAAAGGTAAGTTTATTAAATAATACTGCTCTTTATAGTTATTTTAAAAGTAATAGTAAGGCTAATATTGAAAAATTTGATAATATGAAAACTCTTTTAAAGAAGAGTGATGATAACTTAATAGTAGTTGATAATGAGGTTTATAATTACTATAGAAATACAAAATTTAAAGATTATGAACTTTTATATTCAGATTTAATGACTAATGATTATTACTTTATGGTTAATAAAGATTATAGTGATTTTTATAATTTGTTTAACTACATTATAAATACTAATTCTTATTATAATTATAGAAATAATGGTTTAAATAGTTTAAATGTTTCTGTATGGAGTGAATCTACTTTCCAAGAGTTATATGTAATAATATTACTTGTTATATTTATTCCTCTTACAGTACTTGGTATATTAATTGTATATTTTAGAAAAAGAAATCAAGTTAAGGCTATTAAAAAAGAGGAAAGAAAAAAATATACTGATATGTTAACTTCTTTGAAAAATAGAAACTACTTAAATTTAAATATAAAAGCATGGAATGAGAGTAGGAAATATCCACAAGCTGTAGTTGTAATTGATTTAAATAATGTTAATTATGTAAATGATAATTATGGATATGAAGCTGGGGATAAATTAATTGTTAAAGCTGCTAGTTTACTTGTTAGTACTCAACTTGAAAAGAGTGAAATAATAAGAACAGATGGTAATGAGTTCTTAATATATTTAGTTGGATATAGTGAACAACAAGTTTCTACTTATGTTAGAAAACTATCTAAGGAGATGAAAAATTTACCATATAGATTTGGGGCAGCAGTTGGTTATAGTATGATTGTTGATGATATTAAAACTATAGATGATGCAATTAATGAAGCTACTTTAGATATGAAGACTGATAAAGAGGAGTATAAGTAAAGTGGTAGACATTAAAAAAAATGTTGTTTCATTAAAGGATAGGTTAATCTGCAATATTAAAAGGCCTGAAATGAGAATTTTGCCTGGACAACTTGCATTTTTCTTCTTTTTAACCTTAATTCCTTTAATTGCAATAATTGCGGGATTTATATCTATACTTGATTTGCCATATGATTCCATTACTGATGCAATTAATAATTATTTACCGGATGGAGCTAGTGATTTACTTGGCGCTTTAACTACTAATGTTAATTTTACTACCAATACAATTATCTTTTTTGCTTCATCTATAGTTCTTGCCTCTAATGGACCACATTCAATGATAGTTACATCAAATCAAATATATAAAGTAAAAGATAAAAATTATATAGTTAGAAGAATCAAGGCTTTAGTCATGACAATTATTGTATTAGTACTTTTAGTTTTCGTATTACTAATTCCAGTTTTTGGAGATATGATATTTAAAATTATTGCCATGATTGATTCTACTTCTACTATTAGAAATATTATCTTAACTACTTATAGTATTCTTAAATATCCATTGTCATTTATATTTATATATTTCTTAATTAAAATACTTTATATAATGGCACCTGATAAGAGAATAGAAAGAAGTAATGTTGTATATGGATCTATTTTTACTACAGTATGTTGGATAATAGTTACACAGTTTTATTCAATATACATAGAAAAATTTACTAGTTATACTACTTTTTATGGTAGCATGGCAAGTATATTAATCCTTATGTTATGGCTATATGTTATTTCTTATATATTTGTGCTTGGTATGGCACTTAATGTTACAAAATATGAATTTTCTAAAAATAATAATGATGATTAATTAAGGGTATATTTAAAATATATCCTTTTATATTTGAAATTTATTATTAAAATGGTATAATACCTATGAAGGTGTTGGAATGAAAAAAATTAAAAAGAATAATAAAGGTCTTATCTCTAAAAAAATTAAAAAATGCGGAAATAGGATCAAATATATATTTAATCAATTTAGAACTAATCCTAAAGGGGCTTTTAAAAAGACTTGGATTAAAATCAAAAATTATGTTTCTTACAATAGATTTTTCTGCTTGTTTGTATTAATTAATTTAATTAATGCAACATTACTTAGATATTTTACTATTGGGGGAGTATCTACATTATTTGCTTTTTCTCCATTTGTTGCTGATTTATCTTTCTTGATATTAGTTGGTGCTTTAGGATATTTTATGAATGAGAAGAAGAGAATAATATATTATGTTGTATTTAGTTTTGTACTTACATTAATTTGTACAATTAACTCTTCATATTATACATTTTATACTTCTTTTGCATCTATTTCACTTATATCTACTACTAAGTTTATATTTGCGGTTGGAGATGCGGTTACTGAGAATGTTGTTAAAATAAGAGATATAGTATATCCAATATTTTTTGCTGTACTAGTTATAGTTTATATAACATTTTCTAAGAAGAAAAACTATAAAAAGGCTAATAAGAAATTAGGATTAAAAACTTTACTTGTTGGACTTTTAACTTCTATAATATTCGCAACTACTTTGACTGGTACTGATATTGGTAGATTAGTTAAACAATGGAATAGGGAATATATAGTAAATAAGTATGGTATCTATGTATATCATGTTAATGACTTTGTAAAAAGTATTGAACCTAAAATCAGTTCCTTGTTTGGATATGATGAAGCATTAAAAAGGTTTAATGATTATTTTACTACTAATAAACCTGAGAAGGAAACTAATGAATATACTGATATATTTAAGGGTAAAAATATAATAGGAATACATGCTGAGAGTATGCAAAACTTTGTAATTGGTCTTGAGATAAATGGTGAAGAAGTTACACCTAATTTGAATAAACTTGCTAAAAAAAGTTTATACTTTAATAATTTTTATTCTCAAGTTAGTGTTGGTACAAGTAGCGATACTGAATTTACTTTAGCTACTTCATTAATGCCATCAAATACCGGTACTGCATTTGGTAATCATTTTGATAAGACTTATGTCGCAATGCCTGCACTTCTTAAAGATATGGGATATTATACTTTCGCTATGCATGGAAACAATGCTGATTATTGGAATAGACGTGTAATGCATAAAAGACTTGGATATGAACATTTTTATGCTAAGAGCGAATTTAATATCGATGAGACAATTGGACTTGGTTTATCTGATAGCTCATTCTTTAGACAAGCTGTTGAAAAATTAAAAACTATTAATGAAGAACATGATAAATTCTATGGAACATTTATAATGCTTACTAACCATACACCATTCTCTGAAGTTGATAAATACGGAGAATTTGATGTTAGTAAAACTGTAGATGATGTTAAGTATCAATATATGGAAGATACAAAATTAGGACATTATCTAAAATCAGTTCATTATGCTGATAAGTGTTTGGGTGAATTCTTTGATGCATTAGAGAAAAATGGTTTATTAGACAATACTGTTATTGTTTTATATGGTGACCATGATGCTAGACTTCCTATTGAAGATTATCAAAGATTCTATAATTATGATATAACTACTAATGATGCTTTACCTGAAGATGATCCTAATTATGTTACTTTTGATGAGTATAGTTATGAATTAAATAGAAAAGTTCCTTTAATTATTTGGTCAAAGGATAATGAAAATAATGCAGAAACAATTGATTCAGTTATGGGAATGTATGATGTTATGCCAACACTTGGTAATATGTTTGGCTTCTATAATAAATATGCTTTAGGACATGATATATTCAATCACTTAGATGATAATGTTGTTGTATTTCCTACTGGTAATTGGTTAACTAATAAAGTTTATTATAATAGCCAAAAAAATGAATATTTAGTATTAAAAGGAAGCATTATAAATGAAGAATATATTGAAAAATATAATAAACATGCAGATGAACTTTTAAGTGTTTCTAATTCTATAATTGTTTATGATTTAATTAAGAATGCTTCAAAAGAAAATGTTGATGAATCACAAATCGTTGGAGGAAAATAATTCATGAATAAAAAAACTGGTGTGATACTTTTAATAATATTAATTTTGACTGGAGTACTTGGTTATTATACTTATACTAATTTCTTTGTTAAAAAAACAAAGGAAGAGGTAAAAGAAGTAAGCAAAATTGATAATTATGGTTATACTCTTTATGATAATCAATCAAAAGAGTATAAAAAAATGTTTGAAGAACTTAACACAGTGTTGTTAAAAGAAGAAATTGATTATAATAAGTATGTTGAACTTATTAGTAAGATGTTTATAATTGATTTTTATACTCTTGATAATAAATTAACTAATTTAAATATAGGTGGAGTAGATTTTGTTCATTCTTCTATAGTTTCAAACTTTAAAGAAAAAGCAAAAGATACTATGTATAAATATGTTGAGAGTAATGTTTATGGTGATAGAAAGCAAGAATTACCTGTTGTTTCTTCGGTAAATGTTGATGATATTACCCAAAAGTCATTTAAATATGGTAAAAATATCGATTCTAAAGCTTACTATGTAAAGGTAAGTTGGAGTTATAAAAAAGATTTAGGCTATGAGACTAGTAAGACATTAGTTTTTGGTCATGAAGATAAAAAATTGGCTTTACTACAAATGCTTTAGCCTTTTCTTTTTTTCTGGAGGTATATTATGAATAGAGTAATATTAATTAAATATGGTGAATTAACTACTAAAAAAGGAAATAGAAAGTTTTTTATAAATACTCTTTATAAAAATATAAATGATAAATTAAAAGGGTATGATGTAAAAATATCAAAAGACATTTCAAGAATGTATATAGAATTTATGGATAAGGATCTAGATAAAATTTTAAAAAGAATTAATTCTATATTTGGTATTCATGAGTATTTGGTTGCTTATAAAGTTACGACTGAAATCTCTACAATTGAAGAGAGTGTAAAAGAACTTGTACAAAAAAGCAATTTTAATACATTTAAAGTTGAAACTAAGAGAAGTTATAAAGCTTTCCCATATAATAGTGTTGAATTTTCTAAAAAAATTGGTGGAGTTGTATTAAAAAATACTGAAGGCAAGAAGGTAGATGTTCATAATCCTGATTTGTTATTAAATATAGAAATTAGGGAATACTATAGTTATATCTATACTAATAGTTATAAAGGTTTGGGTGGATATCCTAACTCTACGCTTGGAAAAGCAATGCTTATGTTAAGTGGTGGAATTGATTCTCCCGTTGCCGGATATTTAACTCTCAAGAGAGGTATAAAACTTGAATGTGTTTATTTTGAGGCTATACCACATACTAGTATAGAAGCTAGAAATAAGGTAATTGAACTTTCAAAAAAACTTTCTTTATATACTGATAAAATATCATTACATATTATTCCTTTTACTAAAATACAAGAAAGTATTTACAAGAATATAGATAGTGAATACTGTATTACTATTATGCGCAGAATGATGTATCGTATTACTGAGAGGTTATCTAAAATTAGAAAATGTTTAGTTATTTCTAATGGTGAATCTATTGGACAGGTTGCTAGTCAAACTTTAACTAGTATGTCTGTTATAAATAGTGTTACTAATATGCCTGTTATTAGACCGGTTGCATGTCTTGATAAGTTAGAGATAATTGATATTGCAAAAAAAATTGATACTTATGATATTAGCATTTTACCATTTGAGGATTGTTGTACAGTTTTTGTTCCTAAACATCCTGTTATAAATCCTAAATTAGAAAAATGTTTAGAATTTGAAAAAACTTTTGATTATGAATCTATGATTGATGAAGCTATAAAAAATGTTAATACTATAAATATTACAGAAGAATATTCTTCTTCTAATTATGAAGAGTTATTGTAGGAAATAATTTCCAGTTAAAATTATGTATTTATTGTAAAAAAAAACACATCCTATGAATGTATAGGAGGTGAAAACAATGAACAAAGAATCAATGAAAATGCACGTTCCAGGTGCTAAACAAGCTATCGATAAAATGAAATATGAAATAGCTAACGAATTTGGTGTTGAATTAGGACCAAATACAAGTTCATACGCTAATGGTTCAGTTGGTGGTGAAATCACTAAAAGATTAGTACGTCAAGGTATGAACCAATTAGGTGGAAATAGTAACTACTAATTAATAAATCGTATGAAAAAAGGTACTATGGTATAAAATAGTATCTTTTTTGTTTGAATAAATTGGTTAAATTTATTATTCGAAGGGAAAAGTTACTTTACCAATGTTGTGTAATATGTTAAAATATTGGTTGTAGAAATGAGGGATATTATGAAAATTATGTCAATAAACGCAGGAAGTAGCTCCTTAAAGTTTAGTTTATTCAATATGGATACTAAAGAAATTTTATTATCAGGACTTTTTGAAAGAATAGGAATTGAAGGTTCTTGCTATACACTAGAATATGGTGAATATAAAATTAAAAATGAAGCTCTAATGGAAACACATTTAGATGCAGTTAAGATTCTTATGGATAAGTTACTTGAACTTAAGATAGTTAATAGCTTAGAAGAAATCGATGGAATTGGTCATAGAATAGTACATGGTGGTGCTATTTATAAAGAATCTGTTGTTGTAACAGACAAGGTTTTAGATGATATTATTGCACTAAGTGATTTAGCACCTTTACACAATCCAGCACACGCTATGTGTATTAAAGCTTTTAGAGAGGTTTTACCTAATACTCCAATGGTAGTTGTGTTTGATACTGCTTTCCATCAAACTATTGAGAAAGATAGATTCTTATATCCAGTACCATATAATTGGTATACGGATTATCAAGTAAGAAAATATGGTGCACATGGAACTAGTCATAGATATGTTGCTAAAAAATTACAAGAAGAATTAGGAAGAGATGATTTAAATATTATTTCATGTCATTTAGGTAATGGTGGTTCTATTACTGCTATTAGTTGTGGTAAATGTGTTGATACTTCTATGGGATTTACTCCACATGCTGGTATAATGATGGGAACTCGTAGTGGTGATATAGATGTTTCTATGGTTCCTTATGTTATGGAAAAAGAAGGCAAGAGTGCTGGAGAAATCATGAATGATTTAAATAAAAAATCAGGATTTTTGGGAATTAGTGGATTAAGTAGTGATTCTAGAGATATTGAAGACGGAATTAAAGAAGGAAATGAAAGATGTATTCTTGCACAAAAAATGTTTGTTAATTCTGTAATTAAGTATATTGCACAATATTATGTATTACTTGGACATGTAGATGTAATTGCATTTACTGCAGGTATTGGTGAAAAAAGTATATCTACTAGAAGTGATATTATTGAACGTCTTGCCCCTTTAGGAATTGAGATTGATCCTGAAGAAAATAATGTAAGAGGTAAATTTAAAAAGATTAGTTCTAAAAAATCAAGTGTTGATATTTATGTTGTTCCAACTAATGAAGAGTTAATGATTGCTGAAGATACACTTAACTTAATTAAATAGATAGGAAGATAAAATGTTTAATGAGATTTACGAAAAAATAAAAAAATATGATACTATCGTTATAGTAAGACATATTGGTGCTGATCCTGATGCTTTATGTAGTCAAATTGCACTTAGAGATTCTATAAAGCTTACTTTTCCTAAGAAAAGGGTATTTTCTTGGGGAAGTACTAGTACTAGATTTAATTATTTGCCTAAATTAGATAGGCTTGAAGAAGTGTCTGACATACTTTTAATAGTGGTTGATACTCCTGATAAAAAAAGAGTTGATTTTTCTTTTACTACTAGTATAGATTATTCTATTAAAATAGATCATCATCCGTTTGTTGAGAAGTTTTGTGATTTAGAATATATTGATGATACTGCATCTTCTGCTTCTGAAATAGTGCTTGAACTTATAAATGAGACTCCACTTGTTAATAGTTTTGATATAGCTAATACTATCTTTACTGGTATTGCATCTGATACTAATAGATTTATGTTTAATGCTAGTTCAAAGGTTTTAGGACTTTGCTCTAGGTTATTAGAAGAATATAAGATAGATACTCAATTGGTATACTCAAATCTTTATACTAGGCCTTTAACTGAAGTTAGACTTCAAGGATATATAGGTTTAAATATGAAGGTTACTGAAAATGGATTTGGTTATATTAAATTATTTGATGATGTACTAAATAATCTTTCTGTTGATTCTGGTTCTGCAGGTAATATGGTTAATACTTTTAATTATATAGAAGGAGTATATGCATGGGCTGTTGTTACTAAAGATTCTAAGAATGATTTATTTAAAGTTAATATTAGGTCAAGAGGACCTGTAATAAATAGTGTCGCAGAAAAATATAATGGTGGTGGACATAAATTCGCTAGTGGAGCTAGAATTCATGATGAAGAACAAGTTGATTTACTTTTGAAAGATTTAGACTTAGCATGTTTAAAATATATTGAAGAGGAAGTGGCTAAGAATGAAGATTAATAGTGTAGATATGGATGTTATGGCGGTTAGAAGAAGCCAGTATCCTAGTGATAGTTTACCAGAATTTTTACTTATTGGTAAAAGTAATGTTGGAAAGAGTAGTTTTATAAATACTTTAGTTAATAGGAAAAATATTGCTAGAACTTCATCAGTTCCTGGAAAAACTCAAACACTTAATTTTTATTTAGTTAATAATGAATTTTATTTGGTGGATGCCCCTGGATATGGATATGCCTCAGTTAATAAGGCACAACAAAAAAAGTTTGGTCTTATGATTGAAGAATATTTGGAAAAAAGAAGTGAATTAAAAAGAGTTTTCTTGTTAATAGACTTTAGACTTAAACCAAGTGAAAATGATTTAATGATGTATAATTTCTTAAAATATTATAATATTCCTGTTACTGTTGTAGCTACTAAAACTGATAAGGTTGGAACTAGTAAAAAAGATAGGAACCTTAAAATTATAAAAGATACCCTTGATTTGGTTGTTGGAGATAATATAGTTTTATTCTCTAGTGTATCTAAAATGGGGAAAGAAGAAATATCAAATTTAATAGAAGATTTAATTTCATAAATCTTTTTTTTTACACTTTTTTATCTTTCTCATACTATATGATGGGTGAGATAAGTTGAAAATATGTGAGATTGATGATGATATATATAAGATATTTTTAAATGATTTAGAAATTAAAAATATAAATGTTGCATCAGAAAAAAGCCTAGAATCTACAATTAGAGGAGTTATTTTAAGATTAAAATCTAAATATGACATAGTACTTAAAGGATTATATGATGTTTCTATATTTATTAAGGAAGGAGTCTCTGCATATATAATCATTGAAAAAGTTAATACGTTTTTATTTAGAGAAAAAGATATAGATCTTAGAATTAAAATAATATTTAATAGTAAGTTCTATTTTAAAACTTTTGATTATGATGTTGTTAAAGCCTGTAATGATGTTTATTTTTATAATAATGAATATTATACTGAGGTTTCAAATTTAGAGGATATTAATAAATATATTGAATTTGGCGATATTATTTATGATGATAATTTAAATATTGAACACTTAGGTCTTAAAATTAATAAAAACTCTATCAAAATATAGGGTTTTTATGTTATAATACCCTTGTTTAAAGGGAGGGATAGTATGAGCTTACCTGTTGTTGCATTGGTTGGTAGACCAAATGTTGGAAAAAGTACTATTTTTAATAAACTAGTCGGGGAAAAATTATCAATTATTGAGGATACTCCTGGAGTTACAAGAGATAGAATTTATAGTGAAGCTAAGTATAATGATTATAAATTTGATGTTATAGATACAGGTGGTATTGATACTGCAAATGAGGATTTTAATACTGATATAAAAATTCAAGCTAGTATTGCTATTGATGAAGCGGATGTTGTTTTATTTGTTGTGGATGGAAAAGAAGGCCTTACATCTAATGATTATGTAGTAAGAGATATGCTTAAAAAAAGTAATAAAAAAGTTATTGTTGTTATAAATAAGATTGATAGTAAAAAGTCTTCTAGTAATATGTATGATTTTTATGAACTTGGATTTGATAACTATATTGGTGTAAGTGGTGAACAAGGTACTGGTTTTGCTGAGTTATATCAACTTTTATTTGAAATGTTTGGTGATAAGAAAAATTCAACAAGGGAGGATAAAAGATTAAAGTTCTCTGTTGTTGGTAGACCAAATGTAGGAAAGAGTAGTTTAATAAATGCTCTTTTAAATGAAGATAGGGTTATAGTTAGCGATGTTGCTGGTACAACTAGAGATGCAATTGATACTGTTTTAAAGTATAATGGAGAAGAATATACAGTTATAGATACAGCTGGTATGAGAAAAAAAGGTAAAATATATGAGGCAGTAGAAAAATATAGTTTACTTAGAAGTATGAAAGCAATTGATAGAAGTGATATTTGCTTGTTAGTTATTAATGCAGAAGAGGGAATAATTGAACATGATAAACATATTGCTGGATATGTACTTGAAAAAGGAAAAGGCTTAATTATAGTTGTTAATAAATGGGATACTGTTAGTGATAAGACTATAAAGGAATATTTAAAGCTTATTAGGAGCGAATTTCAATTTCTTGATTATGTTCCTGTTGTATTTACATCTGCCTTAACTAAAAAAAGAATTCATACTATTATGCCAGAAATATTAAAAGTTGGTGAAAATATTTCTAGAGAGGTTCAAACTAGTGTATTAAATGAAGTAATTAATGATGCTTATATGAGTAACCTTCCACCTTCATATAAGGGTAGAAGACTTAAAATATATTTTGCAAATCAATCTGGTACAAAACCACCTAAGTTTACTTTCCATGTTAATAGTAAGGGATTGGTTCACTTTTCATATAAGAGATATTTAGAAAATAAACTAAGAGAAAACTTTGATTTCGAAGGTACTCCAATTGTAATTCAGTTTAAAAATAGAGGTGAAGACTAGTGGGATTTTTTAGTGGATTATTTGTATCAAAAGAAGCTTTAGAAGAAGAGTTAAAAGGTCTTACTAGGGCACAAGAAGCAATGGATGAACGTTTTAATAAGAAGCAAATTTTACCTGAAGTTTATAAACAAAAGAGTTTGGAATTCATGGAAAAAAGAGAAAGAATTCAAAAAAAATTATCTAAATTCAATAAAGAATAACTAAATTTACACTCTTACATATAATTATGTAGGAGGTTTTTTATGTTTGGAGATTCTTTTTTTAAAAAAGTGGAGAAGAAAACTAACGTTAATAAGGAGACTATTTTATCACTTGCTTCTAAATTACAGGATTCTAATATGAAAGATGAGAATACACTTAGAGAACTTATTCAAGAAATCAGTGATATAACCGGTAAGGAAGTAAGCAAGGAAAAATCTGATAAGATAGTAAACGCTATTTTAAAAGACAAAGTACCAGATGTCGATAAAATGATTTAAAAAATATTAACTTTTTAGTAATTTTGTGTTTCTTTTTACTAGAATAAATGGTATACTACTTATAAAGTAGGGGACTGATGATATGAGGTACTTGAATAAAAAGGTGGTTGCGTTATACGCAGTAATAATAGCATTTTTAATTGGTAGGGTATTTATATTTAGTGGAAGTCTTGTATCTAAATATACTTCTTTGTGTAATCCACTATTTTGGCTTTTTATGGCAATACTTTCTTATTTAGTTGCAAGAGATGAACCAAGTCAAAAAATGCGTAATAAGTATGATATAACTCAAAGTATAGTAATAATAGTTATTATTTATTGCATGATATATTTTTCACTAGGACTTGTATTTGGTTATGAAAGAAGTCCTTATTCGCATGAAGTTGCAGCAATACTTAAGAACTTATGGACATTTATTAGTGTCATAGTATTTCAAGAATTTACAAGATATCAACTTGTTAAGTTATCGCCTAAAAAAATTGGCTATTATGCTTTAATAACGGCTTTGTTTATAATCGCAGAAATAGACTTTTGGAATTTTTCAGGTAATTTTTCTAACAATGTAGAATTCTTTAAATATATGAGTCAGACTATTGTTCCTCTTATTGTCACTAACTGCTTATTTACATATTTAAGTATAATGTCAGCTAATCTACCTGCGACAATATACAGATGTTTACTTATGCTTATGACAATATTACTTCCAATATTTCCAGCACTAAATTGGTTAATTAAAGCAATGATGGAAATAGTACTTGTTATAATTGCTTCTTTATATGTAAACTATGTTGACATTAAATCTTCTAGAATAATGACTAGAAGACAAGTAAAAAAAGAGAGTGTAGTATCTTATATTCCTTTTGTAATAGTCTTAGTAGTATTGGTTTGTTTCATTAGTGGTACATTTAAATATCAACCAATTGCAGTCTTATCTAACAGTATGCTTCCTACATTTGCTAGGGGAGATGCTGTAATAATGAAAAAAATTGATAAGAAAGATTTGAAAAAATTAAAAAAAGGTACTATACTATATTATAGTAAAGAGGGTAGGTTAATCGTACATAGAATAGTCAGTGTTAAACATACTGATGATGGTAAGGTTGAAGCTACAACTAAAGGTGATAATAATAATGCAAATGACCCATGGGTTATAACCGAGGATGATATGATTGGTACAGTATCTTTTATGATACCATATATTGGTTATCCATCAGTGTGGGTTAATGAATTATTGAAGTAATGAATAAAAAAGGGTGATTTTAGATGATTGAAAAAGAAATGCAAGTTTCGGTGCAAAAGTTTTTAAAAATTTTATGGGCTACATTATCATTGCTAGTTCTTATAATATCTCTTTGGATAATATTTGATTGTTTTAGGAAAACTCCTGATCAACAAAAACTTATTATGAATTATAATTCAAATACTAATTTAGATTATAAAGTTTATTTGAAACCTAATAAGTTTTATGAACGTAGTTTTATGGAGAAAAACAAAAAGTATATTTCAAGTATAATTGATTATATCGATGTTGACTTGAATTATATGTTTAATACTACTGCATTAAGTGATACTACTTATAGTTATAGTGTGTCTGCAGTTATAAGCAGTGATTATGATTTAAATGGTGTTACTGCTGAACTTTGGAGTAAGAGTTATCAATTAGTTGCTCCTAAATCACTTACTAAAACGTCATCTAGTGGATTCCAAATCAAAGAGAATTTAAAACTTGATTATAATAAATATGATTCATTAGCTACTAGTTTTAAAGAGCAATATGGTATTGCATCTGATACTAAACTTACTATATTAATTAATATTAGATCTAATACTACTATTAAGGATTATAGTAAATCAGTACCAGCTACTAAAACAATTTCACTTGTTATGCCACTTAATAAGGCAGTAACTGATATTACTGTTACTGGAGTAGAACCTGTTTCAACTAATGTTACTGAAACAATTAAAGGTGGAAGACATATTAACTATGTATTATTAGTAGCATCTGTTATTGCAATGCTTGTATCAGCACCTATATGCTTTATATCATTCTATAAATTATTTAAAATCACTAATGTATCTCAATATATTGTTGAACAAAAGAGAATCCTTAAAGGATATGGAGATGTTATTGCTGAAGTTACAACTAAACCTGACTTAAGGGGATTAAAAATAATAGAAGTTAAAGACTTTGAAGATTTAGTTAATATTGAGGAAGAATTAAGAGTACCTATATTGTTCTATGAATTAATTCATGAGAGTGAATCTTGGTTTATAATAACAACAAGTACACAAGCTTATAGATATGTCTTAAAATCACATGCTGATTTAGAAGAAATATATAATAAAGGTAATAAGACAAAGGAAAACATTTAATTGTTTTCTTTTTTTTGTAATAGCTTCAACTATTTGTCATATATTTAATTGAAAATATATAGAAGAGAGTTGATTTTATGGATAAGATGGAAATTATTAAAAATATTTCTAGTAGAACTGGTGGAGAGATATATTTAGGCGTAGTAGGTGGCGTTAGAACTGGTAAGAGTACTTTTATAAAAAAAGTTATTGAAAATTTAGTAGTGCCTTACATTGAAGATGAGTATGAGAAAAAAAGAGCATTAGATGAAATACCTCAATCCTCTGGTGGTAAGACTATAATGACTATTGAACCTAAATTTGTTCCTACTAGCGCAGCTAAGATTACAATTGATGATTTTACTTGTAGTATGAGATTAATTGATTGTGTTGGATATGTTATTAATAATGCCAAAGGTGCTGAAGATGAAAATGGACCTAGAATGGTAAAAACCCCATGGTATGATGAAGAGATTCCTTTTGTTGAAGCAGCTGAAGTTGGTACCGAGAAGGTTATTAAGGATCATTCAACTATTGGTATTGTTATGACTACTGATGGCTCCATTGGAGAATTTGATAGAAGTGATTATCTTGATGCTGAAAATAGAGTTATAACTGAATTAAAAGAAATTGGGAAACCATTTATAGTTGTTTTAAATACCACACATCCTACATTACCTGATACAGAACGTCTTGCACAATCTTTGAAGGATGAATATGGGGTTCCTGTTCTTCCGATAAGTGTTGAGACTATGACTGATAAGGATATAACTAATATATTGAGAGAAGCGTTATATGAATTTCCTATTGTTGAAGTTAAAGTTGATATGCCTGAATGGATCGCAATACTTAATTCTAAACATGAAGTAAAGAAAAAATATATAGAGTCTATAAAAGAAAGTGTAGTTGAAGTAGATAAATTAAGGGATATTGATAATATTACTAGTCACTTCTTAGATAATGAATATATAGAAAAAGCATATTTATCTAATGTTGATCCTTCTACTGGAGAAGTTACCATCACACTTGATGCACCTAGCGAATTGTATAATAATGTTCTAACAGATATTATTAAAATAGATGTAAAAAATAAAGCCGAATTATTATCTTTATTTCAAGAATATAATGAGGCAAAAGTTGAATATGATCAAATTAAATACGCACTTAAAATGGCTAAACAAACTGGATACGGAGTTGCTTCTCCAACTCTTGCAGATATGAAACTTGATACTCCTGAAATAATTAAACAGGGTTCTAGATATGGAGTTAAATTAAAAGCAGTAGCTCCTTCAATTCATATGATTAGAGTTGATGTTAACAGTACATTTGAACCTATTATAGGTAGTGAACTTCAAAGTAAAGAACTTATTAATTATCTAATGCGTGACTATGAAGTTGCGCCTCAGAATATTTGGAAGAGTGAAATCTTTGGAAGAAGCTTAGATGTTATAGTACAAGAAGGCATTCAGTCTAAGATAAGTTTGATGCCTGAGAATATAAGATTTAAACTTGCACAGACTTTATCTAAAATAGTTAATAAAGGTTCTAACAATTTAATTGCAATTGTTATATAGATGTCAAATAAGACATCTTTTTTTTAAATTCGTAAATTTTGTGTAAATCGCTTGATTTTGATAGTGTTTCATGCTATTCTGTATATGTAAGCATAATGTGCTTAATATAATATTATGGAGGTAATAATAATGAAAAAATCTGAATTAGTAGAAGCAGTAGCAGCTGCATCTGGATTAACTAAAGCTGATGCAACTCGTGCAATTGATGCAACATTTGCAACAATCACTGAAGCATTAAAAGCAGGAAACAAAGTACCTGTTGCTGGATTCGGAACTTTTGCAGTTTCTCAAAGAGGAGAACGTAATGGACGTAACCCACAAACTGGTGCTACAGTTGTAATCCCAGCTAGAAAAGCAGTTACTTTCAAAGCAGGAACAGCTTTAAAAGAATCAGTTAACTAATATAAACAGAACTTAATGTTCTGTTTTCTTTTGCCTAAATGTTTATATTATGTGGGTTTTGTGTTATAATGTAGTTGGAGGAATGACATGCTAGAGATTGCCTTAAAGTTACTTAAAAAAATAGAAAAAAGTGGATTTAGTGCTTATATAGTTGGTGGATTTGTAAGAGATTATATTATGGGTAGAAATTCAGCTGATGTAGATATCGCTACTAATGCAACACCAAAGCAACTAAGAGAGATTTTTCCTAATTCAAGTATTGCTAAAGAAGCTTATGGTTCTATTACTGTTGTTTTAAAAAAAGTAAGATTTGAAATTACTACTTTTAGAAGAGAATTAACTTATTATAATAATAGGAAACCTATTGAAATAGAATATATAGATGATTTATTAGAAGATTTAAAAAGAAGAGATTTTACTATAAATACTTTATGTATGGATAGTAATAAAAATATAATAGATTTACTTAATGGTAGAGTTGATATTGATAATAAACTTATAAGGACAGTTGGAGATAGCGTTGAAAAATTTAGCGAAGATGCACTTAGAATTTTAAGAGCTGTTAGATTTGCTACCATTCTTAATTTTAATCTTACTCCTGAAGTTTATGATGCTATTATAAAAACAAAGAAATATTTATCTAATATATCTTATAATAGAAAAAAAGATGAACTTGATAAAATATTTATGAGTCCTAATGCTAAACATGGTATTGAACTTATTAAAAGATTAGGACTTGACTCATCACTTGAGATATATAATATTGATGAAATTAAATTATCTACAGATTTAGTTGGGATATGGTCTTCATTAAATGTTAGTCCTAATTATCCTTTTACTAAAGCTGAGAAGGAATTAATGGATAAAATTAAAGAAGTTGCGCCTCTTGATAATTATGATAGGAGAGTTCTTTATAAATATGGACCATATGTGAATAGGGTTGCGGCTATTAATAAAGGGTTAGATGAGAGCGTGGTTGTTAATGTTTATAATAGTCTTCCTATAAAAGCTAAGGGTGATATTAATATTAGTGCTAAAAAGATAATGGAGATATTATCTATGCCTCCTGGAAAATATCTAAATAAAATATATATTGATTTAGAAAATAGGATTATAGACGGTTTACTTGTTAATGATAATAAAAATATAGAGTCTTATATAATAAATAACTATAGGGGGAAATTATGAAAAAAGACAAAATGATTAACTTATTAAAAGAAAAAAACATAATTATACCTATTTATATATATAAACTTTATCCACAGTTAAATATAGATTTAGAAACTTTTATGTTTTTGATGTATTTATATAATTCTGGGGATAAGATTATATTTGATGCTCACAAAATTAGTGAAGAATTTGGAACAACCTTAGAGAAGGTTCTTTCGTATGTAGATAAACTTAGTAATAATAAATTAATTAATTTTTGTATTATTAAAAATGATAAAGGTATAAGTGAAGAATATATTTCTTTAGAATATTTTTATGAAAAGCTTTCATTACTTCTTATGGATTCTAATAGTAATGATACGGATAATAATAGTAAAACTATATTTGAACTTATAGAAAGAGAGTTTGGTAGAGTACTAAGTCCAATGGAATATGAAATAATAAAAGCTTGGACTGAAAATAATATAAGTAATGAGCTTATTGAAGAAGCTATTAAAGAAGCAATATTTAATGGTGTTACTAATCTTAGATATATAGATAAAATATTATATGAGTGGCAGAAAAAGGGTATAAAAAATAAACATGATGTTGAAGAAAATAGGCAAAGGTTTAAAAAAGAAAAGCCAGAAAAAATGGAAGTATTTGAATATAATTGGCTTGAGGATGATGAATAATGCAGGAAATATTTGATTATCTTGATGCGTTAATTCCAAATCCTAAATGTGAACTTAATTTCAATTGTGACTATGAATTATTAATCGCAGTAGTACTTAGTGCACAAACTACTGACAAAAGGGTGAATGAAGTAACTAAAGTACTATTTACTAAATATCCTACTTTGGAAGATATAAACAAAGCTGATATTTCTTCTATAAAAGAAATAATTAAAAGTATTGGTACATTTAATAAAAAGGCTGTGTTTGTTAAAGAAATTGCTAAAACTCTTTTAGAAAAATATGATGGCGTAGTTCCTAGAACTCATGAAGAGCTTGAAGCTATACCTGGTGTTGGTCATAAAAGTGCTAATGTTGTTTTAGGCGTTTTATATAATATTCCTACTTTTGCTGTTGATACTCATGTTGAAAGAGTTAGTAAAAGACTAGGATTAGCAAGTGCAAAAGATGACGTTACAAAAGTTGAAAAAAAACTAATGAAAAAAGTTCCTAAAGATAGGTGGATTAGGACTCATCATCAGTTTATACTTTTTGGAAGATATTATTGTAAAGCTGTTAAGCCATCTTGCGATAATTGTAAATTAAAAGATATATGCCATAAGGATGCTTTAAAGAGAAGATAATTCTCTTTTTATTTTATTCCCTTAATTATTATATTATAACGTGTTTGTGTTTTAATACCTTTAACTTCATCAATCATTTTATTTAATACTTCTATTATATTTTCTGTTTTCAAAATAATCACCTATTAGATATTATCATATATTTTTTATATTTTGTCTTATTCGACAAAACTAGATATTTTTCTATAGTAAAATTTATAAAAATGTAGTATAATTTAGAATAGGTGATCAGATGAAATATCCGGGTGGAGTGAAAATGTCTAAAGCTATTAAAGATATATCCTATGGAAATAGGGGGATGTCTTTAGAAGAAGACTTAAATATTAGTAATTCATATTATGTAGATAGGGGTGTTGCGTTTATATATAAAAAACCTACACCAATTCAAATTACTAAGGTTGATTACCCAAGTAGAAGTAGTGCAGTAATTAAAGAAGCATATTTTAAGGAACCATCTACAACTGATTATAATGGGTTATATAAAGGGCATTATATAGATTTTGAAGCAAAAGAGACTAATAATTTAACATCATTTCCACTTGCAAATATTCATAAACACCAAATTAAACATATAAGAAATATAAGCGCGAATGGTGGAATATGCTTTCTTATAGTAAGATTTACTAAGTTAAATAAAAACTTTTTACTTACTGCGGAAGATTTTATAAATTTTATTGATAATTTTGATAGAAAATCCATTCCTTTGTCTTATTTTGAAGCAAATGCTTATATACTAGAGTATGGGTATATGCCAAGGCTAGATTATATTAAGGTAATAAATCATTTATTGGAGGTGTCTAAATGACAAATATAAAACAATCTACTAGTACATCTAAAAGAACTAAAAAAAGTTATAAATTAAAAAAACCAAATCTTTCTTTTGATGATCCTAGAGTTAAATGGGGGATTGTTGGAATTATAGGAGTAATTCTAAGTTTAATATTTATGGGAGGATTTTTTACTTTCTTATTAATATTTGGTGTTGCATTTATACTACTTGCATCAAAACTAGTTAATAAATTGACTAAAAATGGTAAAAGAAAAAAAGTTCTTAATATTATAGTGATTATTTTCTTATCACTTTGTATATTTGCGGTTGTATGTATACTTTTATTCTTTGCATATGTAGTTAAGACGGCACCTGAATTTGATACTAAAAGATTGGTTCATTCGGAATCAACACTTGTATATGATTCTAAGAATGAACTTGTTACTGAACTTGGAACTGCGAAAAGGGAGAATATCACTTATGATGAAATGAGTGAAGTATTAATAGATGCAATAATTGCTACTGAAGACTCTAGATTTTTCCAACATAATGGATTTGATGCTGCTCGTTTCTTTAAAGCTTCAGTTGGTCAAGTTGTTTACAAGTTACTTGGAAAAAGTGCTAATGCTGGTGGAGCTTCAACTTTATCTATGCAGGTTATAAAAAATAGCTTTACTTCTAAAGAGGCAAGAGGTTTTGAAGGAATAAAAAGAAAATTTACTGATATATATTTAGCTGTATTTAAACTTGAGAAGAATTATACTAAACAAGAAATAATAGAGTTTTATGCTAATAATCATTTCTTAGGTAGTAATGCTTATGGGGTTGAACAAGCGGCAAAGACTTATTTTGGAAAAAGTGCATCAGAACTTAATTTGGCTGAGGCCTCACTAATAGTTGGCTTGTTTAAAGCTCCTACTTCTTATAATCCTTATATTAATCCAAAAGCTGCAACTGCAAGAAGAAGAACAGTATTAAATCTTATGTATAAACATGGTTATATTACAAAAGAAGAAAGAGATATGGCTGATTCAATTCCAGTACAAAGTTTACTTGTTGGAAATAAAGGTGATACTTCAGAATTCCAAGGATATATTGATACTGTTGTAAGAGAAATTCAAAAGAAATATAAAGTTAATCCTTATAATACACCAATGTTAATATATACTAACATGGATAGAGAAAAACAAACTGATGTTGATAAGATATTCAGTGGAGAAACATTTAAATGGGAAAATAGTTATATTCAAGCTGGTGTTGCGGCAGTTGATGTTAAAACTGGTAAAATAATAGCATTAGGTAGTGGACGTAATAGAGATGTTATTGATTCATATAACTTTGCAACTGATATAAATAGACAAATTGGTTCTACTGCTAAACCGGTAATAGATTATGCACCTGGTATGGAATTCTTAAACTGGTCAACTTATCAAATATTTAGTGATACAAAATATACTTATTCAAGTGGTCAAGAGATAAGAAACTCTGACCGTGGATATATGGGAAATATAACTCTTAGAACTGCACTTGCACAATCTAGAAATATTCCTGCTTTAAAAGCATTCCAAGCGGTAAGTAAAGAAATAGGAGTTGAAAAATATCAAAAGTTTGTTGAAAGCTTTGGTATTAAAACTGAAAGTTATTTCCATGAAGCACATTCGATAGGTTCATTTAATGGATCTAATCCACTTACTATGGCTGCTGCTTATGCTGTATTTGCAAATGGTGGTTATTATTATGAACCTTATACAGTTAATAAAATTGTATATAGAGATTCTGGAGAAGTAATTGAATATAAATCAGAGGGCAAAAGAATTATAAGTGATTCAACTGCGTTTATGATTACTGATGTGTTAGTAACTGCTGTTCAAAGTGGTTTAAGTAGAGGTGCTAGAATGAATGGTTATAGTATTGCTGCTAAAACTGGTACTACTAACTATCCTGAAGAGGTTTCTAGAAAAAAAGGATTACCTAGTTCAGCAATTCCTGATTCATGGTTAATTGGATATAATTCAGATATTTCTATTGGTTTATGGTATGGTTGTGATGAACCAACTAAAACACAATATTTAAATGTAAATAGTGCTGGTAAATATAGGGGATTGTTATTTAGGGCAGTTGCAAGTAAGATAATGGAAAAAGGAACTAAATTTGAAGCTCCAAATAGTGTTGTAAAAGTTGGAATTGAAAAGGGAAGTAATCCACCAGTACTTGCTAGTGATTCTACCCCTTCTTCACAAGTTGTATACGAATACTTTAAAAAGGGTACTGAGCCAACTGAAAAGTCCGTTAAATATAATAAACTTACTAATGCTACAAATTTAAAAGCTGAATACAATGCAAGTGCATTAAGTTTAACACTTACTTGGTCTAAATCTTCATCAAAAGATGAAAAGAATGATGAGTATGGTCCTCTTGGATATAAGATATATAAAGATAATAATTATTTAACATTTACTACTGATCCTACTTATACAATATTAAATGTAAGTGATCCTGAGGGAACTTATAAAGTCGTTACTTCTTATAAGAATTATAGTGATAATGAAAGTCCTGGAGTAACATATACATATAAAATAAAAGATACAAATGAATTTAGTGCTGTTTTAAAACATAAAAATTCATCATATAAAGTTGGTGATACATTATCTTCATTTGATAAGGTTCCTTCTATTGATGATGTTATAGCTTATTTAAACAAAGAAGATATTACATCTGGCATTTCAATTGAAGTTAAAATCATTGATCCATCTGGTAATGAAGTTGATGAAGTTGATAGTTCGGTAGAAGGTACTTATACAATTACATATACTATAACTTATGAGGGACATTCTAAAACATTGTCTAGGACAATAAAAATAAAAGGCTAGTGATAGCCTTTTTTCTATGTAATAAAATGTACAATTCCCATAAATATTATTCCGATTAAAATATACTTAATCACAACAGCTTTTCTTGAATATTTATTTGCATTAGGAATTAGTTCTTCAATTGATAGGCTTATCATTATTCCCGCTATTAGTGCATATAGAAGATTTATAAATATATCGGATGCTATGTTTTTTAAGAATAGGTATGCAAGAATTGAACCAAAGAATTCTGAAATCCCTGATATAAAAGTATATAGTATTGCTTTTGTTTTACTACCAGTTCCAAAATATAAAGGTACAGAAATACTTATTCCTTCCGGGATATTATGAAGAGCAATAGCTATTGCTAGTGTAATGCCTAATTTTGCATTAGCATTTGTTGTTAGGAATGTTGCTATTCCTTCGGGAATATTATGTAGAATTATTGCTAACATTGAAAATATTCCTATTTTGTATAATTTACTATCTTTTGCTTTTTCAAAATCTGATGGTAGATATTTATTTATAAGTAATGATACAATTACTCCAATAGCCATAAATGATAGTGTAAGTAGGGTTGATGGAAATATATAAAAATTTTTACTAAGACCTATTACTGAGGATGGAATTAAATCCAATACGCTAACTGCTATCATTACTCCTGATGCAAAAGATAGAGATTTACTTATTAGTTTATTTTTATCTTTATATTCAATAAATAATACAGCAGCTCCTAAAAGCGTAGAAATACTAGCTAAAAAACTTACTAAAAATGCAAAGTTCATGCGATCACCAATTAATTATATGCATTTTTTACAAATACTTGTTTAAGGTGTGTTATTATTTTATATTGTAAATAATGGTAATTTGTGTATAATAATCTTGAAAAAGAGAGGAATTATTATATGAAGCATGATGGTTTTTTATCTTGTACTTATGGTGAAAAATTAATAAAAGATGATAATGGTCTTAAAAATATTCCATTAAGTGATGATGAGATGGATGATTATAATATTTTTATGAAGCAATATGGGTTTGTGCCTGATTATGAATTTGATTGTTATGTAGTTAGAAATGTGGGTGCTTTTATGGGCAATGTTATTAGTTTTGATGTGCTTAATGATCCATATAGTGATGACTATAGATATTATAGAAAATATGTGGATAAAGGATATAAGCTTATTACTGGTCCAGCTTCTCCTGATAGTTTTCTTGGTTTAGGGGTTTTTTGTACTAATTATTTTGATGTACTAAGTGTTGATAATAAGAAGCAAAAGAAAAAATCAAATATATTATATGGAAAGTTCTAACATAGGGTTAGAATTTTTCTTTTGTATAAATTGTAAATCTATATTGAAATTTATTTTCTAATGTTGTATACTTTAGATAATAGGAGTGAGAATATGGAACAAATAAAAGAAAAGAAGTGGTGGTTCGTAGGAGCCATCGGATTAATGCTTGTTATATTATTAACAGGTTTGTTGTTTAATTTCTCTAGTGTAGGGAAAAATTTAATTGAAGGTATAGGTAAGAATGCTACTACTAAAACAGTACAAATTTCTTACGATTATTTTAAGGGAGGAAGTAAGCCAGATGCTTATCAAAAGGCTTTACAACCTAAAAACGATGTTTCTATAAAAAATGGAACTTTGAAAAAAGGGAAAAACTATTTGGTATTTATTAATGCTGATAATGCTGGTGGTAAATGTAGAAGTAATAGAGAATATTGTGCATTTTGTCTAGATCCATCTACGCCTCTTTTCCTAGAATATAAAGGACCAAATGGACAAACAAAAGATAGAAGAAATGAGCTTGCACCAAATAGTAGTAATTTTTGGACAAAGTTATCTGCATCTCAAAGAAAACTTATTTCTTTAGTTTTATTATATGGATATCCAAATAATTACTCGGCATTTAGTTCTAATTATGAAGGCTACATTGCTACTCAAGTTCTTATCTGGGAAATTCAACAGGGTTATAGAACTACTCTTACTGAATATGTACCTGGTAATAGAACTTTATATAATATGTGGATAGGCGCTAAAGATACAAAGGATATTAGTTTCTCTGGTATAAAAAAGGCTTATAACACAATTATTGACAATGCTAAAGTTCATGATGCTAAACCTAGTTTTGATGGAGGTAATTATCAATTAGAATATAACGCTTCAACAAAAAAATATGAACTTACATTAAATGATAGTAGAAATGTTTTACAAAAAATGGAAATTCAAAAGACTGGTATCTGCCAAAAAGCGACTTGTACTAAATCTGGTTCAACTTTAAAGATATCTTCTGATAAAGCTGTTTCTGGTAAAGTTACTTTAGTTAAGAAAAATAAAATAATTACTAAGGGTAGTGTAATTGAGTCAACTAATTCAAAAATTCAAAAGGCTATCATTGGTGTTCCTGATGTTGATAATGTTGAATCTGAACTTAATATAGGTACAACTGTTACTGGATTAAAAATTAAAAAAACAGATTCTTCTAATAACGGAAGAGTAAAAGGAATCAAATTTAGAATTACTTGTCCTAAATGTAGTAATAAGTATGATGAGACTATAGCTACAGATGATAAAGGTGAAATAAATTTAACTAATATTGAAGCTGGTACTTATACAGTAGAAGAATTAAATATTCCAAGCGAATACATTAAACTTGAACCTAAGACTCAGACTATTAATGCTGGACAAACTGCTACTTTTACATTTAACAATGCTTTAAAGGACAAAACTAAGTATAAGGTAAGAAAAATTGATGTTGCAACTGGTGAAACTCTTGATGGCGCAGTTATGGCAATCAAGCCACTTACTAGTATTTCAATTGATGCCGGTACTTCCATTTGGGGTAATTTACTACAATTTGGAAAAGATGTGATTAAAAACATAGCATCAATTAAAACATGGACTACAGGTAAAGATACAGATAAAGATGGATGGTATACTCTTGACCTTACTGAAGGGAAATATTTAATTTGTGAAATTAAAGCTCCAGAAGGTTATGAATTTGATGAAAGCAAAATTCCTTGTAAAACAATAACAATAGAAAAGGGAATTGAGGCAACTCAAGTAGAATTTTCTAATAAAAAAACTGAGACTAAGTTTGTTAAGAAAGATAAAGAAGGAAAATCAATAGAAGGCGCTGAATTAGAAATTATTGATGTTACTAATAAAAAAGTTGTAGAGAAATGGGTAACTGATGGTTCAGTTAAAGTTGTTGAGGGATTAGTAAAAAACAGACCATATATTCTTAGAGAAGTTAGCGCACCAAATGGTTATCAAAAACATGCTGATATTCCATTCTTAGGTGGTCAAAGTATAACTGTTACTATGACTGATCTTCCTACTGAAGTTGAAATATCTAAAACTGATATAACTGGTTCTAATGAACTTGCAGGTGCTAAATTATATGTTGTTAGTCCTAATGGTGAAACTATAGAAGAATGGACATCTACTGGTAAGACAAAAAAGATTTCTGGTTTACCTGTTGGAAAAGGATATAAACTTTGTGAAGAAGCTGCTCCAGATGGATATTTAACAGCTGAATGTGTTGAATTTGAAGTCAAGGAAAATGGTACTTCTAAGGTTGAAATGAAAGATGAATTAATGAAAATAACAATAGTTAAAGTTGATTCAATTACTGGTGAAAAACTTTCGGGTGCAGAATTACAATTAATTGATCCTGAAAATGATAATAAAGTACTTGAAACTTGGACAACTGATGGTAAAGAATATGTTATTAAGGCAAAATTAACAGTTGGCAAAACTTATGTAATTAAAGAAACAAAAGTACCAGAGGGTTATGTATCAAATCCTGTTCCAATTGAATTTACTGTAGGTAATACTAATGAAATTAAAATTGAAAATACTAAACCTCATATTGAAGTATTCAAATATGACAAAGTAACTGGTAATGCACTTAAGGGTGCTCATTTACAATTACTTGATGATAAAGGTAAATTAGTAGAAGAATGGGATACAACTGATGAAGTAAAAGTTATTACTAATCTTAAAACTGGTGTAACTTATACTATTAAAGAAACAAAAGTACCTAACAATTACAAAGTTGAATCAGAGAAGATTAAATTTAAATTGTCTGCTGATGAAACTTCTAGAGTAATCTCAATTGCAAATATTCCGGTTGTTCCTGTTAAAAATACAGCTGCAAGTACTTCTGTAATAATCATTGTTGCTGGTGCAGTATTGATGATTGGTGGAGTAGGAGCATTAATCTTTCTTAAGAAGAAGGAGGGTTAATTATTAAAAAAGATAAGATAATTATTACGATTTCCGTACTTTCTATAGTAGGTGGGTTGTTCTTAATATCTAGCTCTTATCTTGCTTCTAAGAAAGAAAAAGCATATGATAATATTGCTTTTGAAATATATGATAGAAATACATTGGATAGATTAGATAATGTCACAGAAGAAGATGATTCACCATCTTCTTCTGATGATAATAAGGGAAATAATAGTAAGCCTGGTAATGGTGGTACAAGCAAACCTAGTAATAATTCTTCTGGTAGGAATTCATATATAGGTACACTTGAAATACCAAAGATTAAAGTTAAAAAAGGTTTTGTTGATCCTTCTTCAAAATATAATGACATTAATTATAATGTTACTATAATAGAAACTTCTGTATACCCAGATGTTGAGAAGGGTGCCTTTATTTTAGCTGCACACTCTGGTAGTGGACCACTTGCTTATTTTAAAGATTTATATAAATTGGATGTTGGTGATAAAGCGTATGTATCATATAAAGGGGTAAAGTATACATATAAGATAGTTAAGATATACAAACAAAAAAAACAAGGTTATGTAACCATATATAGAGATCCTGATAAAACTACTTTAGCTTTAATAACTTGTACTAAGGGAGATAAGAAATCACAGACAGTTTATATAGCGGAAAGAATATAAAGGGTGTAAGAAATGGAAAAGGTAACGTTTTTACAGAGTATAATTAAAGTATTAAATTTAATTGCGTCAATTCCTTTTTTTATTGAAATCTTAATTTTAACAGCATTTCTGTTAATAATTATGATTTTTTTCTATTTTAGAAAATCAAAAAAGGGTAAGATTACTTCATTAATTATATACTTTGTTACACTTCTGTTGTTACCAATATCCCATTTCTCTTTTTTTGTAGAAACACTAGATAAAATAGTTGAGAATTTTATTTCAGTTATTTACTTTCCATCTTGTTATGTTTATATTGCAACGCTTTTAATAACTGATTTCAGTATTCTTAGAAATGTTATTAAGAATACTAAAGATACTAAAAGGGGTAAATGGTATCAAATTTTAAATCTTGTTTATTTCTTTCTTTTTCAGTTTTTATTCTTCTTGATAATTAGGGTAGTTATAACTAATAATATTGATATATTTACTAGAAGTTCATTATATTCAAATACTAATTTAACTAGTTTAATTCAAATTAGTAGTTATTTATTCTGGATTAGAATGGGTATTAAACTAATTATCTTTATAATAGATAGATTAAGTAAATTTTCATTTAATAAAAAAGATAAAAAGCTTATGGTATCTGAGCCAATAAACAATGAGAATAATCTTGATAATAATAGTTCTCAAGACCTAGTTAAACCATTAACTATAGAAGATAAAAATATCGATATAAATAATACTGTAAGTAATAATATCAATAGTAACATAAATACTAATATAAATAGTAATATTAATAGTAACTTTAATAATAATATTGTTAATAATATAAATAATCATATTGGTGATAATGTAATTGAGCCAGATATTGTTACGAATAATATAGATGCTATAAATAATGTTAATGATGTTGTAAGTCCTATTATTAAACCTAAAAATAACAATTCAAATAAGGTTGTTAAACCACTTGATGAAGGGTTAATTAATTCCAAAATTAATTTGAGTAATAATGATATTGACATTGATAATAGTTTGTATAATATGAAGCCTATTACTCCGAATATTAAACCATTTAATTCGGATATAGAAAAGCAAACCGATATTATTAAACCTATAATTACAAGTGATACTCCAGTACCAATTTTAAAGCCCGCTGTTGAGACTTTAGATTTGTCTATGGGTAATAATCATGATAATATTAAACCTGTTGAAATATTAGATATTAAACCTCCTAGAGAGGATGTTAATAATTCTACTATAGAGACTCTTGATATTAATGATACTGGACCTGATTTAAGCATACCAAGTGTCGTTAATTTATCAACAGATACTGTGGATAAAAATAATAGCAATAATAAATCTGTGGAAAGTTTTTCTCCATTTGATATATTAAAAGAAACTGAACAATATGTTCCTGTGGAACAAAATTCTAATTTATCTGGTACTAATGTTAATAAGGATACAGTTAATAATATTGATTTAACAATAAATGATATAGATGATGATAATGACAATTACTTTGATGACTTTTATGACTAGTAATTGACAATTTTGAGTTTATTTGTGATAATATAAACATAAGGGATTGGTGAAGAAAATGTTTCAAAATAAAGTTACTTTAACTCCACAAGATATTTTAGAAAAGGAATTTAAAATTGATACAAGAGGATATCGATTAAAAGAAGTAGATCAATTTCTTGATATTATTATTGGTGATTATGAAGCCCTTTTTAAAATAATTAGAGATAACGAAAAAGAAAAAGAAGAGTTAAATGAACAAATAGTTGAACTTAAACAACAAATTCGTAATTTAAAGACTAGTATTGAAATAGCTAAGGGTGCAAGTGACAATGATACTTTAGGGGCTACTAATACAAATCTTGACGTTATGAAACGTCTTGCTCAACTAGAAAAAATAGTATACGGAAAAGATGAATAATATTTTGACAAACGCTATATTCTTGTAATATAGAGGAAAGTCCATGCTCACAAAAGCTGAGATGCTTTTAGTGTTTGTGCTGAAGGAAAAAATAACTTCAGGTAGCTTTTAGCTAACGGCAACGAAAGAGTCTAAGTCTATTGATATGACTTTAGTAGTTATAAAGTGCCATAGTGACGAAGAATCTGGAAACAGAGGAAATGGAACGGGTAAACCCCACAAGTGAGAAACCCAAATATTGGTAGGGGAGCTTTGAGGAGGAAATTGAACCAAATCAGGGACCGGTAACGGTAGATAAATGTTTGTCGCCTTTTTAGGAACAGAACATGGCTTATAAAATATTATTTTGTTTTTTTAAACGAGGTGTTTATAGTGAAAGAACTTGGTGAATATTTAAGAGAAACTAGAGAAAATAACTATGTTAGTATAGCAGAAGCAGCCGAAGACTTAAAAATTCCTGAGATTACTATTTCTAATATAGAATCTGGAAACACCAGAGCATTTAGAGATATGTACGAACTAAAAGATATAGTTAAGGAATATGCTAAATACTTAGGGCTTGATCCTGAAAAAGTAGTAGATGAATTTAATGACTTTTTGTTTGAACATACTTCTAAAATTAGCTTAAAAGATATATTAGAAGCTGAAGAAGAGGAAAAGTCTAAAGAAGAAGCTAAAAAAGTGGCTTCCCCATATACTGCAGCTAAAAAGAAAACTTATATAATAAATAAAAAATATACTAAACAAGTTGGTGCTTGTTTAATTCTACTTTTAATATTAATAGCATTATTATTAATTATAAGGGCTATCATGATGCCTAAAGATAATGTTACTAATAGGGAACTTAAGAGTGATTTCATAATAGAGGTGATATAGTTTGAATACTCCAAATAAATTAACAATTACTAGAATAATACTTAGTATTTTACTTATAATATTATTATTGTTTCCATTTGATAGAATAGGATTCCATTTTCCAAGCTTTTATGTTGGAAGTGTACTTCTAAATTTGAAATATGTGATTGGTGGAATTATATTTATAATTGCTAGTTTAACTGACTTTTTAGATGGACATATTGCTAGAAAATATGGACTTATTACAAATACAGGAAAGATGCTTGATGCTATAGCTGATAAAGTATTAGTTAATTCTGTTTTAATAATTTTATCTTCTCTTAGATTTATTAATCCGATAATACCAGTTGTTATTGTTTTAAGAGATATAGTTGTTAATGCAATTAAAATGGAAGCTGCATCACGTGGTAGAGTAGTTGCTGCAATCAAATCTGGTAAAATTAAGACTGCTGCTTTAATGATTGGTACAACTCTTATATTCTTTAATAATTTACCATTTGAGCTTATTAATTTAAGGGTTGCTGATTTCTTATTATACTTTGCAGCTATTATGTCTATAATATCAATGGTACAATACTATACAATGAATAAATCATTAATATTTGATCAAAAGTAAGAAAAACTTACTTTTTTTCTTGCAAAAATATTTGTAAGTTGTTATTATGAAGTTGTGAAGACATTATAATTATTGGGAATAAGGGCTATTTAATGGCTCTTTTTATATTTATAAATATTTTAAACAAATGTTCGTAAGAGTATTGATTTTTTAAAAAAAATAGTGTAACATAGAATTATAAAGAAATAGGAGGAAATAGAAATGGCAAAAAGTGAGGTTAATACTGATAAGACACTTGAACAAGTATTAAATGACATTGAAAAACAATTTGGTAAAGGATCAATAATGAAATTAGGAGATAATAGACATATGGAAATTGATACATCTCCTAGTGGATCTTTGGCTTTAGATATAGCGCTTGGAATAGGAGGATATCCAAAGGGTAGAATAATAGAAATATATGGACCTGAATCTAGTGGTAAAACTACTTTTGCATTACATGCTATAGCTGAGGTTCAAAAAAGAGGTGGAAGGGCTGCATTTATTGATGCAGAACATTCATTAGATCCTAACTATGCAAAGAATTTAGGAGTTAATATTAATGAATTGTTACTATCTCAGCCTGATACTGGAGAACAAGCATTAGAAATATGTGAGGCATTGGTAAGAAGTAATGCTATTAGTATAATTGTAATAGATTCAGTTGCGGCATTAGTTCCTAAAGCTGAAATAGATGGAGAAATGGGCGATTCACATGTTGGTCTTCAAGCAAGACTTATGTCACAAGCTTTAAGAAAGTTATCTGGTACAATTAATAAAACTAATACTATCGCAATATTTATTAATCAGTTAAGAGAAAAAGTCGGTGTAATGTTTGGAAATCCTGAAACTACTACTGGAGGTAGAGCATTAAAATTTTATTCTTCTATTAGACTTGATGTAAGAAGAAGTGAGGCTTTAAAAATGGGTGATGGTATAGTAGGTAATAGAACTACTATTAAAGTTGTTAAAAATAAAGTTGCGCCACCATTTAAAACTGCTACTGTGGATATTATGTATGGTGAGGGAGTAAGCAGAGAGGGAGAGTTAGTTGATTTAGGTGTTCAAGCTAATATTATAGATAAGAGTGGGGCTTGGTTCGCATATAAAGGTGAGAAGCTTGGTCAAGGTAAGGAAAATGTTAAACTCCTTTTAAAAGAAAAGAAGGAACTTGCCGATGAAATTGAGAAACAAATTAGAGAATATTATAATATATAGAAGTGTCTAATACACTGTAAACTAAAGAATGGTACTTTACACTATTCTTTTTTTTAATGTTTTTTAATAATTTTCCTTTAAAATCAAGAAAATATTAAAATCAAAATGTTAAAAAAATTAAAAAATAAAAAACTTTGATTTTTGGAAAAATAACTTTTTTACCTTTTTTGTAAAAATGTTTTTTGATTATTTTCCTTGCATATCAAGGAATATCTGTTTTTCCTGGCTTGCAAAAAGTTTGAAAAAAGTGAAAAAAATTAAAGTGTAAATCGAACAAAAAGCAAATTTTTCGACTTTTTTCTTGATTTATAAGGGTTTTAAAAAGTAATGCAAAAAAAAGATAAAAAATGTATTGAAAACTAATTGACTTTGTAAAGAAATAATCTTAAACTTTAGTTATAGAAAGGTAATATTGGAGGTAAAATTATGACAGTATGTGAGGACGTTTTAACTAATTTAAAAGTAGTTAAAAGAAATGGAAAAAAAGTAGATTTTGATGGTACTAAGATTGCTATGGCAATTAAAAAAGGTTTTGATAATATTAATAGACCTGATGACCATGAAAATGTAGAAGAAAGAATTTATAATGAAAAAGATATTCAAAAAGTTTTTCAATCTGTAATTAAAAGAATTGAAAAAGACTATAAAGAAGAAGAAAAAATAAAAATTGAAGATATTCAAGATATGATTGAGGATGAATTAAGTAAAAAAGGATATCAAGATGTATATGAGTCTTTTAAAGCTTATCGTGAAAAAAGAGCTCAATCTAGGGAAATGTTCTTTGATGATAAAAAGAAACATAAATTTTTAAAAACAATCGAAGGATTAGGGCTTAAATCTTCTGGGGAAGAGGACTTAAAAAGAGAAAATGCAAATGTTGATGGTGATACTGCCATGGGTACTATGCTTCAATATGGTTCAACTATTTCAAAAGAGTTTGCTAAATCTTATTTAATGAAGAAAAAATTTGCTGATGCTCATGAAGATGGTGATATTCATATACATGATATGGACTTTATGCCAATGGGTACAACTACTTGTATGCAAATAGACTTAGAGAAATTATTTAAAAATGGTTTTTCTACAGGACATGGACATTTAAGAGCACCTAATGATATTATGAGTTATACTGCACTTGCTGCAATTGCTATTCAATCTAATCAAAATGATCAACATGGTGGACAATCAGTTCCTGCTTTTGATTATTATATGGCTCCTGGAGTTTTAAAAACATTTAAGAAACAATTTAAACAAACTCTAGCAGATTTATTAGATTATACTGAATATGGTAAGTTTATTTCATTTAATACAATGATTAAAGATATAGACAAATTACAATCAATTCAATTTGATATTACTGAGTTTGATAAATATGCTAAAGATTCTGATAATATTAAAAAACTATTTACTATGGCGTATGAAAAAGCTGTAAAGAAAACTAATAGAATTACTTATCAAGCAATGGAAGCATTTGTACATAATTTAAATACAATGCATTCAAGAGCTGGAGCTCAAGTACCATTCTCATCAATTAACTTTGGTACCGATACTTCTGTAGAAGGTAGAATGGTTATTGAAAACTATTTAAAAGCAGTAGATGCTGGACTTGGACATAGCGAGACTCCAATATTCCCAATTTCAATTTTTAAGGTAAAAGAAGGAGTTAACTATAATCCAGAAGATCCAAACTACGATTTGTTTAAGTTATCATGCAAGGTATCTGCGAAAAGATTATTCCCTAATTTTTCATTTATAGATGCTCCATTTAATTTAGAGTATTATAAGCCAGGAGACTATAGAACTGAAGTAGGATATATGGGATGTCGTACTAGGGTTATGGCTAATGTTGTTGATCCTGATAAAGCAATTACTCCAGGAAGAGGAAATTTATCATTTACATCTATTAACTTACCAAGACTTGGTATCAAACATGGTATGGTAAATGGTAATGAAAAAGCAGATATTGATGGTTTCTTTAAAGAATTAGAAGAACTATTAGATTTAGTAAAAGATCAGTTATTAGAAAGATTTGATATTCAATGTAGTAAACATGTTTATAATTTCCCATTCTTACTTGGTCAAGGTATTTGGATTGATTCAGATAAATTAAAACCAGGGGATAGATTAAGAAGAGTATTAAAACATGGAACTTTATCTATAGGATTTATAGGACTTGCAGAGTGCTTGAAAGCATTAACAGGTAAACATCATGGAGAAAGTGAAGAATCACAAAAGTTGGGACTTAAAATTATTGGATTTATGAGAAAAAAATGTGATGAATACTCTAAACAATATAATTTGAACTTTACTTGTCTTGCTACTCCAGCAGAAGGGTTATCTGGTAGATTTGTAAGAATAGATAGAGCAATATATGGAAAAATTAAAGGTGTTACCGATAGGGATTACTATACTAATTCATTCCATGTTCCAGTTTATTATAATATAACTGTGGATAGAAAAATTAAACTAGAAGCCCCATATCATGCGTTGACTAATGCTGGACATATTTCTTATATTGAACTTGATGGTGATCCAAGCGAAAACTTAGATGCATTTGAAAAAGTTGTTCGTATAATGAAAGAATCTGGAATTGGTTATGGAGCTATTAACCATCCTGTTGATAGAGATCCTGTATGTGGATATGTTGGTGTTATAAAAGATGTTTGCCCTCGTTGTGGTAGAAGAGAGGGTGAAGCTGTAAGCTTAGAGAAAATAACTACATTAAATTGTGGATGCAAATAGAAGGGAGAGGTAATTATGAAAAAAGATGCAGAAATGAAACAAGAAAATGTAAAAACAGTAGGTACTGGTGTAGGATTTGAACGTATAAGAAGAATCACTGGATATTTGGTAGGTACTGTTGATCGTTTCAATAATGGTAAACGTGCTGAAGAACATGACCGTGTAAAACATACTTTATCTAGTGCTTCTTAAGATATAATATGAAAATTAGATTAGCTAGTGATTTACAAACTGGAAGTATTGTTGATGGAGAGGGATTAAGAGCTGTTATATGGACACAAGGTTGTATTCATAATTGTTATGGTTGTCATAATCCTTCTACTCATTCAAAAGATGGTGGTTTTCTTACTGATACAGAGGTAATAAATCATGAATTAGATTCCTTAACTTTGGAAGATGGAATAACTTTCTCAGGAGGGGATCCAATGATGCAGATAGATGCTTGTTTGGATATTGCTAGACATGCCAATAAATTAGGTTTAAATATTTGGTGTTATACAGGTTATACGTTTGAACAGTTACTCAAAATGAGTGAGATTAAACCTTCTTTAAAAGAGTTTATGTCTTTCATAGATGTACTTGTAGATGGTAAGTTTGTTTTGAGCCAAAGAAGTCTTAATTTAAAATTTAGGGGTTCTAGGAATCAAAGACTTATTGATTGTAAGAAAAGTATTAAAGAGGGTAGAGCTATTGTTATTGACAGACTTATGGAAGAAGATAGCAATGAGGTAATAAAAAAAATAGAAGAAGAAATCTTCATATAAAGAAAAGCAAGAAATTAATTTTTCTTGCTTTCTTCAATTTCAATTTTGGTTGATAATTCATCTTCTAATAACTTTGGATTTTCTAAAATATATTTTAATAATCTAATTGATTTTGCAAAGTATATACCATCAGCTATTCTTTCATCTAATGTAAATGATATATCTACATATTTTCTAGTTTTAACTTTCCCTTGTTTATCGAGTACATTTTTTTCTTTTATAACTCCTATTGTTGATACTACTGAGTTTGTACCATAATTATTTAAGTGATGGTAACAACAATTTGCTTTAATACTTCCAAGATTTGATAATAATACAGTTGAATAATTTGGATCAGTATCTGAAATTGATTTTGGAACAAGTCCGTAATAATCTAATTTTCTAAATATCCACATAATAATATTTATTATACATCTTGGCCACATAGTTACAAGGGATAATGTATTGTTTAATTCATTACTATTTTCTTTTCTAGTTTTTTGCACACTTGTTAGAATTTTATTTGATATATCAAATAAGTTCATATTGTAGTTTGTCTTTAATATAATTAATCTTTCTTCTGCGTTATCTTCTAATTTGTTTTTGGCAACAAAACTAATTGAGATATAATTTCTATCATAAAATCTTTTACCCGCTACAAATCTATTAAGTAGTGGTCTATTGTATATTGTTTTAGCTATTGCGGTTATTACTGCGTGAAATAAAGTTATTTTTTGTTCACTATTTTTATTTAATTTGTCTAAGTATTTTAAAAGGTCAGTAACATCAATTGTTTCATATGAATATACTTCAGCATTACACCTGTTCTCCATTAAATGAGGCATTATTTTGTGAACTGCATCTAAATTTGTTACTCTCATACCATCTTTTCTCATAATACACTTCCTAACATTATAAATTTTATCATGTATTTTAAAACAAATAAAGAAAATTCTAAAAATGTAAAAATTATGTTGTGTTTTATCTCTTTTAATGTAAAATTATAAGTGGTGATGTTTATGAAGAGATTTAATATGGTTAATGAAGATTTTATCTGTGAAAATTGTGGTAAGGATGTTGAAAAATCCAGTTATACTGCTAGAGATCATTGCCCATATTGCTTGTATTCTAAACACGTTGATATTAATCCAGGGGATAGAGAAAACAAATGTCATGGACTTTTAGAACCAATTGCGGTAGAAAAATATAGAGATACTTATAAAATAATTTATAAATGTCAAAAATGTGGTGAAATTCATAAAAACATTTTACATAAAGATGATGATTTTACTAAAATTGTTGAATTATCTGTGATAAAGTAATATTTTTGGTTGTTATTGAAAAAGAAATTTTGTATAATAATACTATTAGGAGTTTAGAATGGATGATTTAAACAAGAGAATAATTAATTTAGAGATAAAAACTAAGATATTAGAGAATGACAAGACTTGGGAAAAATCAATTTTAAAAAGAATAATAGAATTAGCTTTTATTTATATAACATCTTTTTTATTTTTATTAGTTATAAAACGAGTTAATAAATTAGTTGCTTGTTTAATTCCTATGCTTAGTTATGTTATATATTTATTTTTGCTTAATTTAGTAAAGAAAATTTGGATTAAAAAATTTAAAAGTGGTGATAAATAATGAAAAAGGGCTCAATGATTATAATAATAATAGTTTTTTTATTTTCTATATTTATGGGATATAGATATTTTGAGGATAAAAAGGAAACTACAAGTAAAGATGCGGTTACTTTTAAGAAGGAATATGAGGCATTGAACAATAGGGTTAATCCTAATAATAATAAATTATATCCTGAAGTTAGTATTTCAAATGATAATCCTGTTAAGTATTCTAGTTATGATGAAATATTTGAAGTATTAAAAAGTGGAACAGGAGTTATATATTTTGGATTTCCTGAATGTCCGTGGGCTCGTAATTTAGTTCCTGTTATGTTGTCGGCAGCAAAAGAGGTTGAAATTGATACTATTTATTATTTAAATATAAAAGATGATAGAGATGTATTAATGCTTAATGAGAATGATGATATAATTACTGAAAAAGAGGGAAATAAAAAATATTTTGAATTGGTAGAAAAACTTGATAGTATATTAGATGATTATATATTAACTGATAATGATGGTAAAAGTGTTTCTACAGGAGAAAAAAGAATTTATACTCCTTTACTTATTTTTGTTAAAAATGGTAAAATAATTGCACATCATACCGATACTGTTGATAGTCAAACGGATCCTTATGTAGCACTTAATGATAGGCAAAGTGAAGAGTTGTTATTAAAACTTATTAATTATATGTCAAAGATTAGTGCTAGCGTTTGTGATGAATCTTGTTAGTCTTTAAAAGGTTATTTAACGTTAACCTTTTTTCTTTTAATTAAAATTCTTATTTTTAGGTATATGCCTAGATTAGTATTAGATAAATGCATAGATTATAGTGAATATTTTTGAAAGTAGGAGCTAAAATATGTTAAGTTTAGAAAATACTAGAATAGGGCAAAAAGTCCGTGTAAAAAAAGTTATTAGTAATAGTTCAATAAAAAGAAGATTGTTGGACATAGGCCTAACTCCAGGTACTATAATTGAAAGAGTGCTTGAAAATTTCAGTGGTAATTTGTCTGCATATATGATTCGTGGTGCACTTATTGCGATTAGAAACGAAGATGCTAGTGAAATAGTAGTTGAGGCGATATAATGAAGGATAATAATCGTATTATTGCTTTAGCGGGTAATCCTAATGTTGGAAAATCTACTGTTTTTAATGCTTTAACTGGGCTTCATCAACATACTGGTAATTGGCCTGGAAAAACAGTAAGTAATGCATCAGGTTATTTTACTTTTAATAATTTGACTTATAAGATTTATGATTTACCAGGTATTTATTCTATTTTAGCACATTCGGAGGAAGAATTTGTTGCTAGAGACTTCATTTGTTTTGGGGGTAGTGATGTTGTTGTAATAGTGTGTGATGCTGGATGTCTTATGAGAAATTTAAATCTTGTTTTACAAGTATGTGAAATAACGGATAAGGTTGTAGTTTGTGTTAATTTACTTGATGAGGCTAAAAAGAAAAAAATTGATGTTGATTTGAATAAATTATCAGATCTTCTTGGAGTTAGAGTGGTAGGAACAAGTGCTAGAAGTAATGTTGGACTTGATGAATTGCTATCTAATATAGATTTAACTTTTGGTGAGAGAAGAAAAAGTAGGAAAGTTAGATATAATCAATATGTTGAAGATGCAATTAAGGTTATTTCAGATGCAATTATATTGGATGATAATAGTATCAATAAAAGATGGGTTGCGTTAAACTTACTTAGGGATGATGAGTTACTTAGAGATAAAATAGAGGAAGAACTTATGATAGATTTAAGTGATGAAAAAATAGATAACTCTATTAAACAAGCTAGGACACTTTTGTTAGATGGTGATATAACTATTAGTGAAATAGATGATGTTTTAACTGAATCAATAAATAATGAGGCCTCATTAATTTCTAGTAAGGTTGTTTCATATTTGAATGAGGATTATGCCAAGAAAGATAGAAGGTTAGATAAAATTCTTACAAAGAAATCAACAGGTATTCCTATTATGATTATATTATTTGCATTTATATTTTGGCTTACAATTACTGGTAGTAATTATCCCTCTATGCTTTTACAAAGTGCATTATTTAAATTTGAAAATGTATTATTTAATTTCTTTTCTTATTTACATATACCTAATTTTGTTAATGAAGCATTAACTCATGGAGTATATAGGGTGTTGGCTTGGGTTGTTTCTGTAATGTTGCCACCTATGGCACTGTTTTTTCCACTATTTACTATTTTAGAGGATATTGGATATTTACCTAGAATAGCATTTAATGTAGATGGAATATTCAAAAAATGTAAGACTTGTGGAAAACAGGCACTTACTATGGCAATGGGATTTGGCTGTAATGCGGTTGGTGTTTCTGGCTGTAGAATAATTGATTCACCTAGAGAAAGATTAATTGCTATATTAACAAATTCTTTTGTTCCATGTAATGGAAGATTTCCTATACTTATTTCTATTATTACCATGTTCTTGGTTGGGGTAGAGGGTGGATTTTGGAATTCATTGCTTGGTGTTTTAATTCTTATGATGGTAATAGGTTTTGGAATATTTATGACATTTGTTACCTCAAGTGTTCTTTCAAAAACACTGTTAAAAGGAGTTCCTTCATCATTTACACTTGAGTTGCCTCCATATAGAAGACCTCAATATGGAAAGGTTATAGTAAGATCTATTTTTGATAGAACTTTGTTTGTTCTCGGAAGAGCAATCACAGTCGCAATACCAGCAGGACTTGTTATATGGTGCCTTGCAAATATTAATATTAATGGAGGTAGTTTACTTTCAATTTTGTCAAATGTATTAGATCCACTTGGAAAATTGCTTGGAATGGATGGTGTAATATTACTTGCATTTATTCTTGCATTCCCTGCTAATGAAATAGTAATTCCAATTATTATAATGAGTTATATGTCAACTGGTAATTTAGTTGATATAAGTAATTTAAGTACTTTAAGAGAAGTTTTAGTAAGTAATGGTTGGACTTGGGTTACTGCGGTATCTGTTATGTTATTTTCGTTAATGCATTGGCCTTGTTCTACAACTTGTTTAACGGTCAAAAAAGAAACTTCTTCTATTAAATGGACTATACTTTCTATAGTTATTCCTACATTTTGTGGAGTAGTTATTTGCCTTATATTTAATGCTTTAGTACATATCTTTGTATAAGTATAATAAAAATATCAAAAAAAACTTGATATTTTTTCTTTTACTTGTTAAAATAGAGAAGTAATTTAGAAATGGCGGAATTGGTGAAGTGGTTAACACGCCAGATTGTGGCTCTGGTATGCATGGGTTCGATCCCCATATTTCGCCCCATATATGAATTGACCTTGATTTTTCAAGGTTTTATTTTTTTATGTACCATCTTGGTACTTTTTTATTTTGTATCCAATTTAGTTGCATAATAAAAAGGATATGGATAACTCAAATGTAGTATATATAGAATGAACTTTAACAATGAATGAATATAAAAGCTTTTAGGGGTTTATTTGTAAAAAAACAGAAGATTTTTATTCTTCTGTTTTAATATACTTATAGTAATTGGTTTCTAATATTAATCGTGATGCATTAAATTTATTTTTTACAATTTCATTTATTTCATCTATATATTTTTGTTTTTCTTCTAAATTAATATATTCTGTGAATTTACCTTTAATAGCGTCATATTTACCATATTTAGTAATCCAACTTCTATCATTAAATATTACTAATCCTTCACTATTTGATAATATATCTGTTCCCATTAATAATCTTGAGTCATATTCAACTCCTAATAAATTTAAAACGGTTGGTAATATATCAAGACTTGATGCATATTTATCTATTTTTATAGGTGTTTTGATTTGTGAATTCCATATTATAAGATTGTTTTTATGTATATCAAATTTTTCATCGTTTATATAGGTTGCACGTTCTTTCATTTCATTAATTGTAAGACCATATGGATAGTGATCGGCACTTATTACTATTACTGTATCATCTAGTTTACCTTTTTCTTTTAAGTTATTTATCAGTGATTCTAGTGCTTTATCTAATTCTATATTAGTTGCTAGATATGCTTGTATTGCTTCTGAATATTTTAAGGTTTTAACTTTGTCTCTATTTTTAGTTGCCATCATATTTCCATTGTATGTATAGTTTAGATGTCCACTTATACTCATATAGTATGCTAGAAACTTTTCATTTTCTATGTAATCATCAATAGTTGCATTAATCATTTCTAAATCACTTTGAGGCCATATTTTACAATTTATTTTCTTTTCTAAACCATTTCCACATCCTACATATTTATAACCCATATTTGGGTGAGAAAGGTTTCTTTTATAATAGTTATATCTTCCATTGTGATAAGCATTTGCACTATAGCCATAATCTTTTAAGATGTTTCCATATACAAATGGTAATGATATTTTACTTGATTCTTGGAAACTCCATACACCTTCTTTTGGAAGTAATGAAGTAAGGGAAACATATTCTCCATCTGAAGTGCTTACATAAAATATCGGAGTATAAAAATTAGAAAAGCTAAATCCTTCAGTATACATTTTATATAGAGTAGGGGTTAATTCTTTATCTATTGCGATAGGTGAGAATGCCTCAGCAGTTATTACTATTAGGTTTTTATCTTTAAACATTCCACTATATTTATTTTTTTCTGTTGGAGTCACGCTTTTAAAATATTTATGTAAGCTACGTATTTTATCATTATCTTCTTCTTCAATTAATTTATCAAAGTCTATGTTTAAAATGTTGTATTCTTTTTTATTTTCTGATTTATTAACTTCTTCAATTTCTTTATCTTCTAACATTATTTTGTCAGTAAAACCAAATATAGCTCTTTTTAAGTCTAATCTCATTGTTGTTAGTAATCCTAGTTTTTGAGTAGAAATTGTTGGTGCGTGAGTATTATAATATAAGTCTTTTGCATTGTAGTTTTTATCTTTATCTGTATTTAATACTAGTATTGATAAGAGTAGGCTAATAGGAATTATTCCAATTATAATTAAAAGTTCTTTCTTTGTATATTTTTTAAAACTTATATTAAGTCCTAGTACAATAAAAAAGAATAGTGGAAATAGTAAAAATATAATGTATTCAGTGTTATGCAACATTATTTTTCCGATTGCACTCATGAATCCAAATACTTGGGCACCATTTATTAATGAGTATATGGAAAATATTGATTGATAAAATCTATAATGAATTAATTGTGCGATAAATATTAATGTGATTACTGAATTTATAACTATATTTGATATTTTGTTTACTGATTCATTTAGAAATCCAGTTATTAATGATATTATTGTTCCTGTTAGGATACTAAATAATAATATGTAGAAAAAATAGTATGTTATTTTATTAAATAGCGCTATGTTAAAGACTATTTCTATTAGAAAAATATATAATATATTTAATAAATATCTTTTGTAGTTCATTTTATCACCTTCATAGTTTATTATATAATATTAGAAGTTAAAATATCAATAAATGGGTTATTAAAAATTATAGTTTTATGTTATAATTTTGTAGAGGTAAGTTATGAAGAAGAATTATAAATTATTTTTGACAATTGCATCTTTAGTTATATATCAATCGCTTTTATATTTAATTAGTAAGTTAACACCAATTAAGACAACTATTTTAACAAGTACTATTGATTCTTTGATTCCTTTTATACCATATTTTATATACTTTTATATATTTTGGTATGTAATGCTTTTTATTGTACCATATTTACTATATAAAAGTGATGAAGAGTTTTTTAAACGGTATTTTGTTTCAACCTTTATTTCTATAACTATCGCTGGACTCATTTATATTTTTTTCCCAACTTCAATAGTTAGAGCAAGTATTAATGGTAGTGGAATTACTAATTTTATTGTTAAGTTTATTTATTTAATTGATACACCTGTTATGAATTGTTTTCCTAGTATGCATTGTATTATTTCATTTTTATTTATATTTTCAGTTATAGGATGTAGGAATTTAAGTAAGAAATATAAGTGGGTAATATCTATTTTATCTTGTTTAATAATTATATCAACGCTTTTAGTTAAACAACATGTTGTAGTTGATGTTATATCTGGTTTTATTATTTCTAGTTTTGTATATTTTATTGTATGTAAAACTAAGATATGGACTTTTTTAAAACTAAAAGATTTGTAAAAAAAAGCACTGTTCATTTGATCAGTGCTTTTAGTGTTTTATTTAGATAATGCCTCGCAGATTAAATCGCTTATTTCACTTGGATTATCAAGTGTTAAGCCTTCAATTAGTTTTGCTTGTGCATATAATATCTTTGTATATTTTTCTATTTCCTCAGGATTTGTTTTATACAATTCTTTTATTTTTTTAGCAATAGGGTGACTAGCATTTATTGATAATACAGTTGATGCTTTTACTTTTTCATTAGTAGGCATTGAGTTTAATACTTTTTCCATACCAGTTGAAATAGCACCTTCAGAAGTTAAACATACTGGATGTTTTTTTAATGAATTTGTAAATTTTACGCTTGTTACTTTGTCTTTTAAGACATCTTTCATTTTATCTAGTAAATCTTTACTTTCAGTATTTAATTTTTCTACTTCTTTTTTCTCTTCTTCATTTTCTAGATTAACCTCGGATGAAGCAACATTTACAAATTTTTTATTATCATAATTTTGTAGTACTTGTACAACAAATTCATCTGCATAATCAGTAAGATATAGTATTTCATATCCTTTTTCTTTTACTTCTTCTACTTGTGGCATTAAGTCTATTTTATCTGTACTTTCACCAACTGCATAATATATAACATCTTGTTTGTCTTTTAAGTTTTTAATATATTCTTTAAATGTAACTAGATGTTTTTCTTTTGAAGAGTAGAATAGTAATAAATCTTGTAATTCGTCTTTTGCCATACCAAATGTATTATAGATTCCCATTTTTATGTTAACGCCAAACTCTTTAAAGAATTTTTCATATTTTTCTCTATCATTTTTAAGCATTTCACTTAAATCTTTTGCGATTTTCTTTTCTATACTTTTAGCTATTGTTTTAAGTTGTTTGTCTTGTTGTAAGATTTCTCTTGAAATATTAAGTGATAAATCTTCACTATCAACTAAACCTTTTACAAATCCAAAATATTCTGGTAGTAAATCTTCACATTTATCCATTATTAGGACACCATTTGAATATAATTCTAAACCTCTTTTATATTCTTTTGAGTATAAATCAAATGGGGCATGTGATGGTATAAATAATAAGGAAGTAAAGTTTGTTGTTCCTTCTGCTTTGTATCTTATTACTTCAAGTGGTTGGGAATAATCATAGTAAGTTGATGAATAAAAATTGTTATATTCTTCCTCTTTAACCTCTTTTTTATCTCTTTTCCAAATTGGTGTCATATTGTTTAATGTTTCTATTTCTTTATGCTCTTCATATTCATTTTTTTCTTTATCTTTTAAATGTTTATGAGTCATTTCCATTTTAATTGGATATTTTATATAGTTTGAATATTTTTTAATAAGTTCTTGTATTTTGTCTTGTTCAAGGTATTTACTATATTCAAAATCATCATTATCTTCTTTTAATGTTATTACTATATCTGTACCATTTGTCTTTTTAGTATCTTCTTCTATTGTATATCCATCTTCACCAGTTGATGTCCATACATAACTTGTATTACTATCATAAGTCTTACTATGAACTTCTACTTTGTTGGCAACCATAAATACTGAATAAAATCCAACTCCAAATTGTCCAATTATATTTAAATCCTTGTCTTTATTTTCGCTTTTGAATAGATTAGAACCACTCTCAGCAATAGTACCTAGGTTATTATCTAGTTCCTCTTTTGTCATACCACAACCATTATCACTTATGGTTATAGTTCTTTTTTCTTTATCTAGGCTAAGATTTATTGCTAGTTCATCTTTTTTTACCTTTATCTTTTTATCTGTTAGAGATCTAAATGCTATTTTATCAATTGCATCACTTGCATTTGATATCAACTCTCTTAAAAAGATATCTTTATTTGTATATATTGAATTAATCATTAAGTCTAATAACTTTTTTGATTCTGCTTTAAATTGTTTTTTCTTCATTATAATTCCTCCTTGTATACATATTTAATTATAATACTATTTTTAGCAAAGTCAATATATGAGTGCCAAAAAATATAAAAAAAAAATATATGTTAAAACATATATAATTTCTATTTTGAATTTCCTGTTTCCAGCTTAAAACTGTATTCAACTTTATTTTCTGGATTTAATTTATTGTATATTTCTTTATCAACCCATTGCATAAAAAAGCATATTTCCTTATTTGTAGCATCTTTATCTTTACACATTCTTACATTTATATATCCATCACTAAATATTCCGTCTTTTTCATTTTTTGTTTTTGCTTTATCTATTGCATCTAATGTCTCTGCATCTGAGTATCTCCAATCTAGTTTAAAACCATTTTTTTCTAGAGTGCTAATATAGCTTCTAAATTCTTCATAGGTAATTTGTCCTTCTGAATAAAATATTCCGTTTACATCATTATCAGTACTTTTTGTAAAGGTTATATCAGGCTTTAATGATTCATCTAAAGTCCATTTTGCTTTTAGTTTATTTTCTTTTATAGGAGTATTACATGCGGTTAGGATAAATATGGTAACTATTAGTATCAAAAAGTTTTTTTTCATTTTAAACACCTCGTATTAAAAATATTTTAACATAGTAATTTCTAAAAATAAATATATTTAAGTTAAATTATGTGTTAGAATTATATTGGAGGTAAAGTATGGAAAAGATGATAGAAAAATTTTTAGAAGGTTTAGCTGATTTTTCTGTAAAATTAGTTGTATCTATATTAATTATAATTATAGGTTTTAAGGTTATTCAATATATTGTTGGGTTTATTAAAAAAGGTAGAGGATTTAACAAATTAGAGAAGAGTTCTCAGACATTTATTGCAAGTATTATAACTGTTGTTTTAAAGGCATTAGTAGTAATAAGTGCAGTTACTAATATTGGTGTTCCAATGACATCTATAATTGCGGTTATTGGTTCTGCTGGATTAGCTCTTGGTCTTGCGTTACAAGGTGGACTTAGTAATATTGCAGGTGGCGTAATGATAATGTTATTTAAGCCATTTAAAGTAGGAGATTTTATAGAGACTAATTCTGAGAATGGTACAGTTAAGGAAATAAATATATTTCACACAGTTTTAAATACAGTTGATGATAGAATTGTTGTTATTCCTAATGGTGGGTTATCAAACTCAGTAGTAGTTAATTATTCATCTATGAAAACTAGAAAATTAGATTTAAAATTTTCGGTTGGATATAATTCTGATATAGATAAAGTTAAAAGTGTATTAAGAAATGTTGCGTTAAATAGTCAATATTTAATTAAAAATAGAGAAAAAGATATTTATATTGTTTTAAGTGAACATGCTGATAATGCTTTAATATTTACATTTAGAATGCCGGTTAATACTACAAATTATTGGGATGCTAGATTTGAGGTATTAGAACAGGTTAAGAAAGCTTTTGATGAAGAAGGTATTTCAATACCTTATCCACAGTTGGATGTTCATTTAGATAAATAAGTGTAAAGAGTAGTCAATACTCTTTTTTTCTTTGTAAAATTGATATATAATTTATATATAGGATAAGGAGAAATTTATGAATAGAGTACTTAATGATGAAATGTTACATAAGATGGATGAATATTTTAGAGCGGCAAATTATTTGTCAGCGGGGCAATTGTATTTGCTTGATAATCCATTGTTGAAGCGAAAACTTACTTTTGATGATATTAAACATACTATAGTTGGACATTGGGGCACTGTTCCTGGTCAAAATTTTATTTATCTTCATTTAAATAGAATTATTAAAGAGTATGATTTAAATATGATTTATATTTCAGGACCTGGTCATGGTGGAAATGCAATGATTTCTAATAATTATTTGGATGGTACTTATAGTGAAGTTTATCCAAATATTACTGAAGATGAAGAAGGAATGAAAAAATTATTTAAGCAATTTAGCTTTCCTGGTGGAGTATCTTCTCATGTTGCGCCTGAAGTACCTGGGTCTATTAATGAGGGTGGTGAATTAGGTTATAGTTTATCTCATGCTTTTGGGGCAGTTTTGGATAATCCTAGTTTAATTGCGGCTTGTGTTGTTGGGGATGGCGAAGCTGAAACAGGTCCTCTTGCTACTTCATGGAGAGTAAATAAGTTTTTAAATCCAGCTACTGATGGAGTGGTTTTACCTATTCTACATTTAAATGGTTATAAAATCGCTAATCCAACTGTACTTGCGAGAGTTGATAAAAAGGAATTAAATGATTATTTTAAAGGATTGGGATGGCATCCATATTATGTTGAGGGTGATGATCCAATTCAAATGCATGAAATTATGGCTGAAGTTTTGGAACTTGTTATTAAAGAGATTAAAGATATAAAATCTTCCTATAAGGATATGAATTATGAAAATATTAAATGGCCTATGATAGTATTTAGATCCCCTAAAGGATGGACTGGTCCTAAGGAGTTTGATCGTAAGAAGATTGAAGGAACATTTAGGGCACATCAGGTTCCAATTCCTATAGATAGGGATAATATTGAAACTTTAAATTTGTTGGAAGGTTGGTTAAAAAGTTATCACCCAGAGGAATTATTTGATGAATCTGGAAAATTAAGAAGTGATCTTAAGAGTCTTGCTCCTGTGGGAAATAGAAGAATGGGAGCTAATCCTAATGCTAATGGTGGGTTGCTTTTAAAAGATTTAAGGTTACCTGATTTTAGAAATTATGCTGTTACAGTTAATGCACCAGGTACAGTTATAAAACAAGATATGATGGAACTTGGAAAATATGTAAGAGACGTATTTAAATTAAATAAAGAAAGCAAAAATTTTAGAGTTTTTGGTCCAGATGAGGCTTTATCAAATAGACTTAATTTTATGTTTGATGAAGAAAAAAGAAGTTGGGATGCTATTACATATGTTGATGATGAATATTTGTCGCATGAGGGTAGAATAATGGATTCTTATTTATCTGAACATTTTTGTGAGGGAGCACTTGAAGGATATTTATTAACTGGAAGACATGGATTTATGCATTGCTATGAAGCATTTATTAGAATTGTTGATTCAATGACTAGTCAACATGCTAAGTGGCTTAAGGTTACTAAAGATCTTGATTGGAGAAGTGACATTTCATCACTTAATTATATTTTGACATCTCATGTATGGCAACAAGATCATAATGGATTTACACATCAAGATCCAGGCTTTTTAAATCATTTAGTTACTAAAAAAGCTGATATAGTTAGAATGTATTTGCCACCTGATACAAATTGTTTATTATCTTGTTTTGACCATTGTATTAAAACTAAGAATTATATAAATGTTATAGTGGCTTCTAAACACCCTAGACCACAGTGGTTAACTATGGAAGAGGCCATTAAACATTGTGAAAAAGGTGTTGGTATATGGAATTTTGCTAGTAATGATCAAAATGGTGAACCTGATATTGTTTTAGCTTGTTGTGGAGATACACCTACGCTTGAGGTGTTAGCTGCTACTTCTATTTTAAGAAATGCTTTTAAAGATTTAAAAATTAGGGTAGTAAATGTAGTCGATTTAATGAGATTACAACCTGATTTTCAACATCCTCATGGTTTGAGTAATCAAGATTACAATGCAATTTTTACTAAAGATAAACCAATTATATTTGCTTTCCATGGATACCCTTCATTAATTCATCAATTAATTTATAAAAGAGAAAACAAAGATATTCATGTTCATGGATATAAAGAAGAAGGTACAATTACAACACCTTTTGATATGAGAGTTCAAAATGAAATAGATAGATATCATATTGTTATTGATGCTCTTAAATATTTACCACAACTTGGTAATAGTTCTTCAAGGCTTATTGAATGGTGCAAAGATAAATTAATTGAACATAGTGAATATATAAGAGAATATGGACAAGATCTAGAAGAAGTTAGAAATTGGACATGGGAAGACTCAATGAAAGAAATAGACAAATAGTCTATTTTTTTTTTAGGAAAAAATTATTTTATAGATAATAATTCTTATATGGATATTATTGTTAATGGTTGTAAATTAGATAATGAACAAGAAAAAATAGTTTTAGATGATGGTAAAAATCTTTTGGTTGTTGCGGGTGCGGGTAGTGGAAAAAGTCTAACCATTGTTGGTAAGGTTAAATATTTGGTTAATTCTATTGGTATAGATCCAAGTAGGATTTTATGTATTTCTTTTACTAATGCATCGGTTTTAAGTCTTAAGGAAAAAATAGGCATGAATGTTGATGTTATGACATTTCATAAGTTAGCACTTTCTATTTTTGAACTTAATAATATTAGATTTAATATATGTCCTTGTTCTTATTTAGAATATATTACTCATGAGTTTTTCTTTGGAATTATATTTGAAAGCGAAGCTTTAATGAAGAAGGTACTTTCATATTTTAAGATACGATTTTATTTTAATACAGAGATAAGGTATAGTAAGTTTCTAAAAGATAATTATGATAAGATTATTTCATTTGAAAGACTTGTTGTTAAATTTATAAGGTTATTTAAAACCAATAATTATGGTTTGAATTCATTTATTGAATTTAGAAAGTGTTCTCATTTTAGAAAAGAAAATTTGTTTTTGTCGATAGCATTAAATGTATATTTGATTTATATGAATGAACTTAATAGTAATTGCTCTATTGATTTTGATGATATGATAACCGTATCTTCTAAGATGGTATCTAATGGTGGTGCAGTAAGAGATTATGATTTTATTATAATTGATGAATATCAAGATACTTCTTATATAAGGTATTTACTTATTAAAAATATTTTAAATAGGACTGGTGCTAGATTTATGGCAGTTGGAGATGATTTTCAATCAATATATAGATTTAATGGTTGTACTTTGGATTTGTTTGTTAATTTTAATAAATATTTTAGTGATGCTAATATGCTTAAAATACAGAGTACTTACCGTAATAGTAGGGAACTAATTAGTGTTGCTGGGAGATTTATTATGAAGAATAAAATGCAAATAAGAAAGGAAATGAATTCATCTATATCTAATCCTAAACCAATTAAATTATGTTATATCCCTATAAAAAATCTTCTTGATACTTTAGATGGCGATATAATGATTTTAGGTAGAACTAATAATGATATTTATGATTATATTGACGAAGATTTAACTAAAGTAGGTGATAATATTTTTTATAATAAAAGGCCTGAACTTACAATTACATATTTAACTATACATCGCTCTAAAGGGTTAGAATCAAATAATGTGATATTACTTAATGTTGTTGATTCTTTAATGGGAATTCCTAACACCATTGCAGATGATCGGGTTTTAAGATATGTATCACGTAGTGGAGAATATTTATATGATGAGGAAAGAAGACTTTTTTATGTAGCTATTACCAGAACGCGTAATAATGTTTATTTAATGACAAAAAAATTTCATGAATCTATGTTTATCCATGAAATTGTTAAGTCTGATTTTAATTATATTGAAGTAATTAAATAGATTAATATCCTTTTTCTTTATAAAAGTCATATAGTTCTTTAAATCTATTAAAGTGTACTACTTCTCTTTGCCTTAACCATAATAATGGTCCAATTACATCAGGGTCATTTGTTAAATCTATTAGATTTTCATAAACTGCTCTTGCTTTTTGTTCGGCAGCCATATCCTCTGATAAATCGGCTAGTGGATCACCTGTTGCTGCAAAATAGGTGACTGTAAAAGGTACACCATTTGAGTCAGTTGGATAAAGTGATCGATTATGTTCAGCATAATTAGTATCTAATCCTGCTTCTTTTAATTCTTCAAGAGTAGCATCTTTTGTTAGTTGGTAAATCATTGTTGAAATCATCTCTATGTGAGCTAATTCCTCAGTACCTATATCAGTTAAAAGAGCTTTTCCTCTATTGTCTGGCATTGTATATCGTTGATTTAGATAACGTAGTGCAGCAGCCATTTCTCCATTAGCACCACCATATTGTGTTACTAAATATTTAGCCATTCTTAAATCTTTTTTCTTTATATCAACTGGATATTGTAGTTTCTTTTGATAAACCCACATTATAGACCCCTCCTGTCCCAAGGCCAAACTTCTTCTTCCCATCCAAATGGAATTTGGTTTAAGGAATCACTATTTACAAGTAAGCTACCATATTTATTTTGGTATTCTCTTAACATGTTATTATAGTTTGCTCTTGCTTTATTATATTCATTCATCATGTTATTATCATTTGGATAAACATCTAAATAAAGGTTAATTTCATGCATTGCAAACTGCATTTGATTTAGATTGAGAAGTGCTTCTTCTTCCTCTGATTTTGGCAATAATTTCGCAGGTTGATAGTCTTTATATTCTTCATATAAATTTTTAAATAAGTTTCCTTTTATATAACCTTCATATGGACCATATAATGTGTTATTTGATTGTTGAGCTTGATTATTTTGCATTTGGTTTTGCATCATATTTTGAGGGAAATTTAAATTGTTTATAAACTCATCATAATCCATTCGGTTATAATTATTAGGATAATAATTGTAGTTATTTCTCATTTGATTAATCCTCCTAGTTTAATGTATGAATATAGTAGCCTAGCGTATGGGGGAATGTCCCTGCTTTTATGATTTTTAATTGACATTATGAGTAAAAAATTTTACAATAGATATAGATGTTAAGATTTTAAGTTTAATTTAACATAAATAGAAAATGGAGGTAGAGTTTATGCAAATATTAGTCTCCATTTTGTTAGTCGTAATTGGATTATCAACAGGTGTTGCAGCTAGTATAGTTTTTAATAATGCAAAAGAAAATAATGCAAGTAAAAAGGCAGAAGTCATAGTTGAAAAAGCAAAAAAGGATGCTGAGAAAGCTAAGAGAGAATCTTTGTTTGAAGCAAAAGAAGAAATTCATAGATTAAAATTAGATGCCGAAAAAGAGATTAAAGAAAAGAAATTAGAATTAAAGCAATCAGAAGATCGTCTTATTCAAAGAGAAAATAGTATAGATAAACGAGATGAATTATTTCAAAAAAGGGAACTTTCTCTTGATGAGAGAGAGGCAAAAATTGTAGAAAAACAAAAAAATATCCAAGACGAACAAGCAAAAGTGGAAGAAATCAAACAAGAACAACTAGATTTATTAACAAAAATATCAGGTTTTAGTAGAGAAAAAGCAAAAGACTTGGTAATGAAAAAAGTAGAAGAGCAAATATCTAAAGAGATTACTGCTTATATTAAAGAAAGAGAAAACGAAGCTAAATTAGATGCTGATAAAAAAGCAAAAGAGTTAATTGTTGGTTCAATGCAAAGATATGCGGCAGATTTAGCTAATGAACAAACTGTAACAGTAGTTACACTACCTAATGATGAAGTAAAGGGTAGAATCATTGGACGTGAAGGTAGAAATATTAGAACATTAGAAGCTATTACTGGTGTAGATTTAATTATAGATGATACTCCAGAAGCGGTGGTTTTATCTAGTTTTGATCCTCTACGTCGTGAGATTGCTAGAATCACATTAGAAAACTTACTTAAAGATGGTAGAATACATCCAACTAGAATTGAAGAATTATATGACAAAGTAAGTAAAGAAATGAAAAATAAAATTATTGAATATGGTAATGAGGCACTATTTGAAGTTGGAATAACTAAAATGGACCCTGAACTAGTTGAACTTGTAGGTAAGTTACATTTTAGAACTAGTTATGGTCAAAATGCATTACAACATTCTATAGAAGTTGCTCATTTGGCGGGAGTTCTTGCTGGTGAATTAGGTGAGAATGTTTCACTTGCTAAGAGAGCGGGACTTTTACATGATATTGGTAAAGCAATTGATCATGAGATGGAAGGAAGCCATGTTGAAATAGGTGTTGATATTGCTAAAAAATATAAAGAATCTGATCAAGTTATTAATGCTATTGCGTCTCATCATGGTGATACTGATGCTAAATACGTTATTTCTGTATTAGTAGCTATTGCTGATGCATTATCTGCATCACGACCTGGTGCTAGAAATGATTCATTAGAAAATTATTTGAAGAGATTAGAACAACTTGAATCAATTGCTAATGGAATGCAAGGCGTTGAAAAAACATTCGCTGTACAAGCTGGTAGAGAATTAAGAGTAATTGTTAAACCAGAAGATGTTGATGATTTATCTGCACATAAAATTGCAAGAGATATAAAAGAACAAATTGAATCTACTATGCAATATCCAGGTACTATTAAAGTAACCGTTATAAGAGAAACAAGAGCAACAGAAGAAGCTAAGTAGGTGGAGTATGAAGAAGTTTATTATATTTGTTTTAAGTATATTTTTGTTACTACCAGTTGGAGTTAATGCTGAAAAAGCATATACTAAAATAACCGGTAATGAAAAGATCTTACCGGGGGCTAATATAGTTTATACTGTAATATTAGATAGACAACTTACAAAATATGATGCAGAAATAACATATGATAGATCACTCCTTAATTTAGTCAGTGTTAATGAAGTTAAATTGGATACAATTGATAAAAAATTTGAAGTAGAAAAGGGAAATCCTATTAAATTGTCTGTATCTAGTGGGTCTTCTGCATATATAGTTTATACTATAGTGATGAATGCTAAGAATGATATTGATCCTCAAAGAACTTCTATAACTATTAAAACAACTGCTGCTAGTAGTGGTGATGAGACTTTTGAACCTGATGAAGTTGATTTTGGAATAGATTTTGTACAAGAGGATAGTTTATTTGTAGAAGAGGAAAAACCTACTACACCGAAGGCAAAAGCAAATAAGATACTATCTGATATAAAGGGTATTATAAATGGAAATGAGGGTATTATAATGTGGTCCTCATTAGCACTTAATCTTTTACTGTTAGTTATTTGCTTTGTAAATATTAAAAGAAAAAGAGTAGATTATGATTTTTAAAAAAGAGTTCAAATTATGATGTGAACCCCAAATAGTAGACATTAATAAA